>OGIX01000643.1_pt1 | contig 21811 bp, 28 predicted proteins | sample 1571901 | NCBI WGS metagenome assembly OGIX01 (sample SAMEA2582102, study PRJEB24529) | metagenome | biome: Human gut stool | place: China | collected 2011
AATAAAATACAGGAAATTTGTATTTTGTATATAATATAACTTTTTTCTTCTAGTGTCAATTTGATTTTTTTAAATTAGGATAAAAATAAGTTTGTTAGCAAGTCACTCATTTTCACTTTAATTTGCAGTTATAAAAAACATATATGAGGGATGTTTTTTTATAACTATGTTACTCACTTTTATCTTATAAAGTCATATGATTAATACTAAACATACTTACGATGTGAATTTATAGTGAAGAAAAAGTCAATTAGAATATTAAGCTTTTCCTTATTATTTCTAGTACTACTACTGGCAATATTTACGGCTTAATTTTTTTATAGAATCTTATAGTCCAAGCTCTAAAGCTTTAGCAAACTTAGAGGACTCTCCATCAGTGGATGTAACTGATGATAATTTAATAGTATTTACTCCACAAAATACTACTGTTACAACTGGTTTAATAATATATCCAGGTGCAAAAGTTGAACCTGAAGCTTATGCTCCTTTAGCAAATGATATTTCACAAGCTGGCTATGAAGTAATTATTACTCCTATGCCTCTATACAACTATTAAAAAGCATTTCCAAAATAGCCTTAAATGAAATAAATAAAATAAAATAAAAGGAAGTCGTTTTACCGACTTCCTTTTTGTTTTGCTTATAATTTAATTATATTTTTTATAACTCACCTATAATTTTAAAACTTTTTATTAGTTTTACCTCTTCATTTTTTTCATTCTTATATGATATTTCATCTATATCTATATCTATAATTTTTACTCCTAAGGACTCTAATATATTTTTATCCCATTCAGGACGTATTTTATTACTTAATGGCAAATCATATGCTATTTTATCTATTGGTGATGTATCTACTCCCATCATATTTTTATGGTCATTTATATGAGTAGAACTTTTTCTTTCTTCCATATACTTATCATCAAACAAATAACAATAATGGTTTCCATCAAGAATTATAATTCTTCCACCTGGCTTTAATATTCTAATCCATTCTTTATATGCTTTTTCTGGATTTTCTAAATTCCAGATAACGTTTCTACTTACTAATAAATCAAAGCTTTTATCTTCAATATCAGGATTTTGTGCATCCCCTTGAATAGTATGTATTTTTACTCCTAAATCTCTTGCATTTTCTTCCGCCTTTGCCAACATATTTTCAGTGCAATCAAAAGCAAAAGACTCATATCCCATATCAGCTAATAAAATCGCTAAAAATCCAGGTCCACATCCCATATCTATAGTTTTACACTTCTTGTTCTTTGGTATATATTTTCTTAAAAATTTTTCATATTCTTCTTTGTCATTACTTTCTAAACTTTCCCTATTACTTATTGAATATCCTTCTGCTCGTTTATTCCAATAAGACTTTATTTCCTCTAAGTATTTCATTTTAACCTCCAAATAATTAATTTACCAAGCACTTCCTATAAGTTAAATAACTGAACTAATAAGTTTTTTTGTAAATATTTGCTTTGGATTAATAATTACATCTTGTATAGTACCTTCTTCTATAATTTTTCCTTCATTCATAACTAATACATAATCACAAAATTGCTGAACTAATGCTATATCATGACAAATGAAAAGTATGGCCATTTGTCTCTTTTTTTGTATATTCTTTAATAACTTTATGATATTATATTGAGCCGTCACATCTAATGCACTTGTTGCTTCGTCGCAAATAAGTAATTCTGGATCACTTGCTAAAGCTCTAGCTATTGCAGCTCTTTGGCATTGTCCTCCACTTACCTCCCTAGGATATCTATCTGCTATTTCATATTCTAGCTGACATTCTTCAAGTAGATTCTTTAATTTTTCTTCTTTTTCAGCTGAACTTAATGTTTTTTTCATAGCCTCTTTTATAGATTTTCCTAATTTAATTCTTGGATTAAAGGATTCTGTAGGCATCTGAAATACCATTTGAACCTTTCCTTGAATTTCCTTAAGTCTAATATTATTTTTTATACTTAATATATTTCCACTTAATGCTATTTCACCTTCATCAAAATCTAGTAATCCTGAAATAATTCTAGCTGTTGTACTTTTACCACAACCACTTTCTCCAACTATTCCAACACACTGTCCTTTATTAACAGTAAAACTGACATCATCTATTACTGTGTTACTTTTACCTGATTTCGAGAATGTCTTTTTTATAGATGAAACTCTTAGTATTTCTTCCACTAGTTATCACCTCATTTTAAATAATTTCTTTCTTTAATTTAGGCATTGCATTAATTAATTCCTTAGTATATTGTCTTGATGGAGAATTAAATATCTTTTTTGTTAAATTATACTCTACACATTCTCCATCTTTCATCACTAATGCATTATCGGACATTAAAGAAATTACTCCCATATTGTGACTTACTATAATTATAGTAGTTCCAAACTTTTTTCTTAAGTTCATAAGCTCATTTATAACTTTAGCTTGAACAGTTACATCTAATGCACTAGTAGGCTCATCCGCTAAGATTATTTTGGGGTTAGATGCCATCGCCATCATTATTCCAGCTCTCTGATTCATACCTCCTGATAATTCAAAGGGATAACTATTAAGAAACTTCTTAGGATCTTTAATATTAAGCTCTCTTAAAATTTCTTCTCCTCTTTCTAATGCTTCTTTTTTTGTCACCTTCATATGCGCTTTCATTGAATCATATAATTGATTGCCTATTGTTCTGATTGGACAAAAAGATGATTGACAGTCTTGAAATATCATTCCAATAGACTGCCCTCTGATTACCATTAATTCTTTTTTATTTAAATTTGTAATATCTTTTCCTTCATATATTATCTTACCATCTACAATATGGCCTCCTTCTCCTAGAAGGCCAATTATAGATTTTATAAGTGTGCTCTTTCCACTTCCTGATTCCCCTACTATTCCAAGTATTTCTCCCTCTTGTATAGTAATAGAAATATCTTTAACTACAAGTTTATCGTCATATTTTATTGATATGTTTTTAAGTTCAAGTAAAGGCTTATTCATATCTTCTCCTATTATTCTACTGAAAGGTCTGCTGTGATTTCATAATAATCTGAAGGATGAGCTTCAAATCCTGAAATATTTGATTTCATTACAAAAGACATTTTTAAATGAGATGCAAAAATAAATGCACTGTCATCTAAAATAATTTGTTGCATTTTTATCGCTAATTCGCTTCTTTTATCTGTATCAAATGTATCACTCATTTCAGCATATAACTTTTCTAATTCCTCATTGTAATAATTCCCACGATTTTTAGCTGAATCTTTTAAAGTATGTGTTGTAAAGAAATATGCTGGGTCTCCTGTTGGTGCTGTTACAAAGGCACTAGCATAGATATCCCACTCTCCACTTTTTATATAATCTAAATGATTTGCTGTTGAATTAACTTTTACATCAATTCCTACGTCCTTTAAAGAAGCTTGCACAGACTCTGCAAGAAGTGGTAACTCTTGTCTTCCAGGATATGTTAACCATCTTATAGTTAAATTCTTACCATCTTTATCGACATAGCCATCTCCATTTGTATCTTCCCAACCTGCTTCACTTAATAATTTCTTTGCTTCTTCCACATTATATTCTGGAGCTGTTACATTATTATCACCAAATGAGAAATTTTCAGGGAATGCCCCTACTGCTGGAGTCCCATTTCCATTTAACAATACAGTTGTGAAGCCTTTTTTATCTATAGCCATTGCTATTGCTTTACGCACATTTATATCTTGAAGATTCTCATTGTTATAATTAATAGCTCCAAAGAATGTACGTGATGTATCTGTAGAGCTTATCTTATAATCACTGTTGTTATTAAATAATTCTAAGCTTGCATAAGGAAGACCTTGTGTTGCATCTATTTCACCACTTTGAAGCGCCATAGTAAGAGTATCACCATCTGTAATTGACTTAACTATTACACGGTCAGTCTTAACTTCCCCACCCCAATAATTATCATTTTTAACTAACTCTATTTCTGAATCTGATATTTTTTCTGCTATAAATGGTCCTGTTCCTGCTACATTTCTATCTTCTGTAACACCATATTCCATATCAATTATTGCACCATATGGGTCACTTAAATAGTTCAATAAATCTACAACCTTTTTGTTAGAAGTTATTGTAATGCTTTGTCCTTCTGCTGATATATTAGATATATCTAAATCGCTTGGAGCTCTGTCATGTACAGCAATAAGATTTTCTAAACATTCTTTTACTGCCTCACCATCCATTTTTCTTCCACTACTAAAATTAACATCATCTCTTAAGTTAATTTTTATAGTATAATCATCAATCTTTTCATATCCAGTTGCTAGCCATGGTTCTAATTCCATGCTCTCATTAAACTTAAATAAAGTTTCACCAACACCATAACGCACTGTTGACCATCCTGAATAATTGTCATGAGGATTTAACCCTGCATTACCCATTTCTGGCCCATAAGCTGTTGTCCCATAATGAAATACTTTTTCATTATTTGTTGTTTTATCACCAGTATTTTTTTCTTTATTACTTCCACATCCAACTAATATTGATGTACATATACATCCTACCATTAATAAACTAATTAACTTACTTTTTCGCATTCTAATTCTCCTATCTGTTGTTATTTTTAATTATTATTTTGTATCAAAATAATCTCTAATTGTATCTCCTAGTAAATTGAAACACATTATTGTTACAAAAATAGCTAGACCAGGTGATAAAATCATCCATGGTGATGTCTGAATCATACTTCTTCCATCATTCATCATACTTCCCCATTCTGCTGCTGGTGCTATAGCACCTAACCCTAAAAATGAAAGAGCTGCTAGTTCCATCATCATTGTTCCAATGTCAACTGCTGCCATTACAATTATGGTACCTATAGTATTAGGTAAAATATGTTTAACTATTATTTGCCAATTACTTAATCCATTCAGTCTTGCCGCATCAATAAATGGCTGATTTTTTAAGGTCATTGCCTGAGTTCTTGCTATTCTTGCATACCTAGGCCAACTAATTACTGCTAATGCAATTACAGCATTCTGCATTCCACCTCCAAGAACTGCTGCTACTGCAATGGCAAATACCATTCCTGGAAAAGCTAAAAACATATCTGCTATTCTCATAAGTATAATGTCTCTAATTCCTCCATAAACTCCACAATATAATCCCACTATAGTTCCTACTATACTTATTATTAAGATTAATGCTAATGTAGAAAAAATACTACTTCTTCCACCTACCAATACTCTAGAAAATAAATCTCTTCCATATCTATCCGTTCCAAAAATATGTCTTAAAGATGGAGATTGTAATGCTTCACTTAAATTCTGAGCATAAGGATCATAGGGTGCAATATATTCTGAAATCAATGCTATTAAACATATTGTTAAACATATACTCCCAAAAATAATAAGCTTTATCTTTGTTTTCTTTTTCTTATTCATACACCTACTAATTATTCCTTTCCTAGTCTGATACGTGGGTCTAAATAATTATGTACTATATCAGATATAAGATTTATAGCTACATATATAAATGCCATCCAAATTACATAGGCTTGAATCATTGGATAATCATACATATTAATTGAATCTACTGCTAACTTTCCTACTCCATCCCACATAAAAATACTTTCTACTATAGCAGTCCCTCCAAGAAGCGAAGCAATTGATAATGTTAGAAGCGTAATAATAGTCATTAATGAACATCTAAACACACTTTTAAATAAAACGCTCTTATACCCTATTCCCCTTACATAAGCAGCACTTACGTACTCTTTATTTAACTCCTCTAATACTACAGCTCTTACTTGCCTAGTATATTTACATATCATTGCTATAGAAAGAGTCAATGTTGGCATAATTAAGCCTTTTAACCCATTACTACTTGAACCTATAATAGGTAACCACTTTAACTTTACAGAAAATAAAAGAATTAATAATAGCGCTAAGAAAAATCCCGGTAAAGAATTACCTATAAAACTTAAAAATCTTATAATATAATCTATAAATTTATTTTGAAAAACAGCTGCAATAATTCCTAAAGGAATTGCTACTAATATAGTTAATAATATCGATGCGGACATTAAAAGAAATGTATTTGGTAATTTTGAAATTATAGTCTTAAATACAGGTTTTCCTGAAACAAAAGACTCCCCCATATCTCCTTTAAAAATTCCCATAACCCAATTTCCATACTGAACTAAAAAAGGCTTATCTAATCCTAATTCACTTCTCATATTATCTTCTACCTCTTGCGAAACAACACCACCAGTGTTTTCCAATAGTTTATCAACTGTATCGACAGATGTAGTATTCATCATTGCGAAAGTAATGAATGTTATTCCAAATAAAATCGGTACAAGCTGTATAAATCTTTTTCCGATATACTTTACCACTAGTTTCTACTCTCCACTTCTACATAGTTTTTTATGTCTATTTCTCTAAATATTAACGCCCTAATATTTTAATTATTTTATTGCTTGAACTAAAAACATTGGAGTAGATGCATAATTAAATTTCTCCTCTTCAGACCATAAATTTTTCCAAACATCACAATCTGCATTAACTTCTGTTACTCCTAGCTGACTTAAAACCGAAATATCCCACGCTGGACGCATTATCTTGCTTAATGGCACCTTTCTAGCTATCTCTTCCATAGCCTCTATATCAGTACATGTATAATGATCCTCTAGATTACTACTAGCTACCATCTTTCTATCATTTTCATACTCTCTTTTCTTTTCGTCATCAAATAAATGATGATACCAATTAGCATCAAAATTTAATAGAATTCCTTGTTTTTTTAAAACTCTAACCCATTCCTTATATGCTATATCAGGTTTTTCCAAGTTCCACGTTAAGTTTCTAGATACTACCACATCAAAGATTTCATCATCAAATAACAAATTTTGCGCATCCATTCTTATAAAAGTTATTTTAGATGATAACTCTCCTGCATTTTCCTTTGCTTTTTCAATCATCGCCTCAGTATAATCAACTGCAGTAACTTTATATCCAGCTCTAGCAAGTATTATTGAAAAGAATCCTGGACCACATCCAATATCTAAGATATTTATGGACTCTTTTGGTATACCTTCTAATCTTCTTTCAATTTCATTTAACCATTTATCCTTTTGTATAGTTGATAACTCTCCTCTATTAACCTCTGAATATCCTTCAGCTCTATTTGACCAATAATTTTCTATATCATTTAATAAATTCACCATTAAATATCTCCTTCAGCGCTTTTTTATTTTTAGAATATCAACGTTGTTTTTTCTTCACAACCCCCTATAGGGGTAATTATTTAAACTTTTATTTATAATTTCAGTAGCAACAACTGTACTTTACTTTTTTCGCTCTCAGCACTACCTCTAAGTTCCATTTATTTCACAGATACAAAAAAAATGCATCTACCTTTTCAGTAGATGCATTTCTCACTCTTACTTTATTCTTATTTAAATAAAAATAGTCTATTACCTTCCCATTAACTGACGTATCATACTTGTATCATATTTTTTTGATAATTCATAAAGTTCTTCAGCTTATTTATAAAAATAACTTATTGGTTTATCAACATAAACAGGTATTTTATTTTCTAAAAGTGTTTTACATATTTGAAAATGTGACTCTGTTGCATCCATTTTCATTGTAATAAGATGTGTTTTTATATATTTCCACCGCTTGTCCAGTAGCTGATGCTAAAATTACCATACCTAAAAGTTCATCTTTATTAGGATCTTCTAGATTTTCAACTCCAAAACATATTAATTCTAATGCTAATCGAAAATTCATATCTGCAGCTCTTGTTTTAGCTTTGTAATCACTTATCTTATTATATTGAAACATATTCATTAATATTAAAATTATTATACTTACAATAGCTATATTCTTTTTGTTAATTATCTTCTTTGCATCAGCATTCATATATTATCATTTATTCTGTTCTTCTATTACTTATTTAAGTTTAATTCACTATATTTTACCGGCTTTATAAATGTTCTGCTATTAATAATATGATGAATTGTATTATCTACTACTTTCTCTGCTTTACTCTTGTTACTTAATCTAATTTATAATTTTTAATTAATTTAACTGTTGCATTTAATGCATCTGCACTATCTATCCAAATATCAGGTTTAAACCCTTCTGCATCAAGATTTTCTCCTTCAGCGCCTATAAAAACACCTTCCCCAAAACCTAAGTCAAGCTTAGAGTTAGGTAATTGATATGTATAATTATTAGGAACTAAATAACAACCTCGTGTATTTCCCCCAATAAAAACTACATTTTCTATATATCTTAATCTATCAACAAAACCTTCACCTGCTGAAGCCACATCTTGGTCTATCAACACAAAAATCAAATTATCATTTTCTATAAACTTACCTTCATCATAACTAGAATACCATGTCCCATAATTTCCTTTTTCAAAATCCTCTTTCATAGCTTTTAAGTGTTCTTCTTGATTAATAAGCTTGCCTTCCATTTTTTCATAGTTATTAATACTAGCTAGTATATTAATCTTGCTTCTCTTTTGTATGGTACTTCTAGTAATCTTCAACTCATTACCTAAATAATTCTTTATCCACTCTTTTCCGTAACTTTCACTTCCACCATTATTTCCTCTTAAATCAATTATTATTATTTCTTCATTTTCATACTTCTTTCCAGAATCTATAAATGTATATAAACTTTCATCAGTAGTGCTTTTTAAGTTCATACTACTAACATCTAAAACTGGAATACCATCTATATCATACTCTTCATATGCTAATATACCATTTTTATTGTTCATATAATTTGCTTTCAAAGTGATTTCTTTAGTTATAATATCATTGTTTTTATTCACCAAAGATATCTCTCTTGTAATTAAAGCTTCTGTATTATTTAGGAGTTCTCCAATTACATAAACTAATTTCCCCTTTTCATCTATTGATGCTTTTAGATATTTTTGAATATCTTTACTTCCATCTATCTCTTCAAGGTAATATTTTTCATTATCTACAAATGTATAAACTTTCTCATTTTCCTTCATAAAGTAATACTCTCTGCTTAAAGCACTTATCAAATTCCTACTATTATTTAAAAATCTTATACCAATTCTAAAATGCCCATCATTGATTACTGGTTCAAGACCTTCAACTAATAAATCTTTTATTTTATCTTTAGTAATTTTTTCTTCATAGGATAGTTTATTTAAAATGTCCTCTTCTATAACATTAAATACCTTATCTCCTCCAAAGTATTCATATGGTCCATAGCTATACTTTAAAATTTCAAAAACATAACTTATATCCTCTTTAGCACCTTTATGAGATATTAATTTTTGTTCATCTTTCTTATTTATCATTTTTAGAGTAGTTAAAGTTTCAACTTCTTCATCTGAAATAAATGTTTTTTCATCTTCCTGCACTTTCATATATTGTGTTAAATCTACAGGCTGAGAATTATTAATAAATGATCCTCTAACTTCATTTAGATTTTGTAAGAAATCATAAAATTCATTATTATCACCTTTATCCAATATGAAAATTAAACCTATTACCCAAAATATATTTGCTATAACTAAAGCACCTTTGAATTTCTTCATACTCCCCAATACCCCTTATTAAATTATTAGATTTTAATTGATAAAGTACTTTTATACCATTCTTAATTAATTCTAAATAAAACATTTTTAATGTACCTAGCTATTAAAATTTATTTTTCTATAAAGCTTATTGCTTTTTTTAATAACTGTGGCTGAATTTCTGGATAAGTTAATGCTTTAGGTAGCTCGTCAAAAAAATCAATCTTTTCTATTTCAAGGTTTGGAAGCTTTCCAACTTCACTTACCTCAGCAAAAAATAAACCTCCAAATGTTTCAGTAGGATGCTTTGTATTATCTACATCTTCCTTTGTAACTGAATAAACACAAATAGGTTTTATATCAAATGTATTTGCACCTGTTTCTTCCTGAAGCTCCCTAATAGCTGTATTTTTTATTTCCTCTCCTAACTCTCTGTGCCCTCCTGGAATCTCCCATGTATTTCTTTCTTTATGTTTAGCTAGAATCCATTTATTTTTATAACGTGACACTATTACAGCAAATAACAAATCTTTATCGTTTACTTCATTCCACTTATAAAAGTTAACTTTAATCATTCTCATCCCTCCAATTAGTTTATTAAAGAAAATTATGTAGTAGTTTCTTTAGGTATTTCCTTGTTAATTGAATATATAAAATTTGTATATAATCCAAATACAAGTCCCCATAGTGTAATAACTACTATTTTTACAATCTTTATATCTTTTATTAAATGTTGAACAACCTCATTTTCAATAGCTAAATTACCATTTTCAAATAAAAATTGTAATGTATCCAATCTTCTTGTTGCTGTTCCTAATGATAATACTATTAAAATAAATACTATCCATTGAAACAACTTATATCGCCATATTTTTCTCATAACTCCTCCGTACTTTTATTTTATTTTATTTTATATACCTCATAAGATGTCTCCATTGGTCCAATCACATCCTTGTATCTTTGCATGCTTGTATATAGATAAAACTCATTTCCATCATCAGACCATCCTGCTAAGCTTTTTATTCCACTTTTATTTTTACTGGATACAACAGAAGTTAAATTTGAAAGCTCTAAATTTTCGTTTATTGATGCTAAATTCATTGTAAATTTAGTATTTTCCTCTTCATAACTACCTCCAGTCATAATTATTTTATCCTTAGTTGGATTTAGACTAAAATTAAATAATGATTCATCACTTACATCTATCTGTTTAGCAAGCTTTTTAGTATTTATATCATAATTCCATATACCATTTTTATCTTCAGCATATCCAGAAAATAAAATTTTACCATTTGAATATATTGCTCCACCTATAACTTTTACATCTATCCCCATATCTGAAGATAATATAGGTGTAAACTTGCTACCTTCAATGTATCCAATTATTGATGAGTCATCTCTCATATAAGTTGATGTTGATATAGCTTCTAAAGATACATATATCTTGTTATCTTCTATTCCTAAAATAACTAATTTTCTATCATTTATATCTGGTATATCATTAAAAACTTCTTTATTAATATCATTAAAAGCATATGCATCTATTTCATACATTTCATTATTTATAATATCAAGTAAAACTATTTTAGGATTACTATCATCTCCAACTCCATATAAGTCTATAGCCCCATCTACGTAAGATATAAACTGTCTGTTATCCTCACCGTATTTTTCTATAAACTTTTCATAGACACCTATTTCTTCAAGTTCACCTTTTGAATTAAATTTATAACCCTTATTATCTTTTACAACCCTTACCTCCCTTGAATTTGTATAATCTTGAAATACAATTCCATTAAAATCTTTATCTTGCCAACTAATCTTATTTAGACCTGTCTCTTTATCCTTATTATCTGTAATATCTCCAACTCTTACAGAATCTAAATACCAATTTTGAAATGCAAGGTTTGTATTTCCTGCTTCTTCTGGCGCTATTGTGTAGTATATTATCTTATCATTTATTAGACTGCCCCATGAGTTGTCTGTTCCACTAATGCCTTCTGTTTTCGCAATCATTTCAATATCTAATTTAGTATTTTTACTTCCAGTAGCCTTTGCATCATTATCTAAGACTATTGAGTCTAAAACTTGATGACTATCTTCAGTGCCTTTATCAAAGCATCCTACAAATGATACTGTAGCAGCTATTAACATTGTTATTAGTAAGTATTTTCTTTTCATATTAACCCCTCCAATTCTTATATCTCTATTTTAGTAAGGGATTATTGTTAAAGTAATTCTAAGTTGTTTCCAAAGTGTTAAAACTAGGAAGCTTAACAATAAATTCCGAAATATTATCATTAACCTCAAGCTGAATACATCCATTATGAACTTCAACAATATTTTTACATATATATAATCCTAACCCATGTGACGTTTTTGATGAAAATCCACCTTTTTCAACTTTAATAAAAGGATCAAATATCTTTTCTTTCATATTTTCTGGTATCTCTTTTCCTTCTGTTAATATAGAGAAGATAACTTCAGAACCTTCACTATTTAGATTAATAACAACCTTAGTATTCTTATAACAATACTTAATTCCATTATTAATTAAATTTCTAAATAGAATCGTTAAATACTGATTATTTCCATTAACCATAGCATCGTCATATTCTTTTATAATTTCTAACCCTTTATCTTTTATTTCTGGTAAATTAATAGAAATACTATCATCTATGATTTCCTTAATATTTACTTTTTCAAAAGAATATTCCTCTAAATCACTGCTTTGCTTTGAAATATTTAGCAATGTAACTACAAGCTCATGCATTCTGTTACTTTCTGAAACAATTCTGTTTAAGGCCTTATTTTTAAATTCTTCCTTAACCTCATTATCTCTTAAAATCTGTGCATAACCTGAAATACTAGCTAAAGGTGTCTTCAATTCATGTGTTATATTTCTAAAAATAGCTTTTTCCTGTTCATCCTTTAATCTTAACTTTTCACTCATTGTGTTGAAGGACTGAACTAGTACCCCTATTTCATCCTTAGACTTTACTGGCAGTTTATCTGGATATCTCCCTTTTGATATTTCTGAAACTTTATCCTTTAAGATAACTATTGGCTTAATCATCCTTGAGGATAAAAGATATACTGCTATAAATATAATAATAAATAAAATAGCTACACTAATATTAATTAAATTTTTATTTGCTATATTACGGCTATACTCTCCACTATAATCTTTTATTAATACTAGGATTCCTATTGGTTTATAATCTTTTCCATATATACAATAACTAAGTTTTCCGTATACTTTAGCATTTTTCTTTTCTATATCAAGTACAGTTTTATTATCTATTGCTAGCTCAAAAGAACTAGGTAGCTTAGTAAGTAGTTCAATATCTATTTCATTTTCACTAGTGATACCAGTTGATAAAACTTTACCATCAAAATCAAATATGACACCTTGACAATAAACTCTATCTACTATGAACTTCATTACGCTATCTATTAAATCTTCATCTAGTATACTATCTCTTTCTATATCATTTATTAAAATGTAGTCCTCTAGATTTTTGAAAGATACTGTATAATTTTCCTTCATATCTTCTGAAACATATATTTTAAATCTTTGATAGAAAAACTTGTCCATAAATGAATTAAAAACTATTATCGATATTATAAAAATAAGTGATAATACAATTCCAAACTTATGCTTTATCGTTAACATAATTCTCCTTTAACATATATCCAATACCAAAAACTGTTTCTATATTAACTTCACTTTGAATCTTTTGGCGAAGTCTTGTTATGTGAACATCTACAGTTCTTGTATCGCCACTAAAATCATATCCCCAAACTAAATCTAATAACTTATCTCTTGAGTGAACTATATTTTTGTTTTTTAATAAAAATAATAATAAATCAAACTCCTTAGGCTTTAGCTTAACTTCTTCATTATTTAGTAAAACCATTCTAGAATCTTCATTTACTTTTAATCTACCATATGTAATTGCATTACTATCAGACTCTTCTAGTAATTCTATTAACTCACTACGTCTTCTAAGCGAAACTCGTATCCTCGCTATTACCTCTCTTATATCAAAAGGCTTGGTAATATAATCATCAGCTCCAAGCTCAAGACCTAGGATCTTGTCCATTATTTCTCCCCTTGCAGTAAGCATAATAATAGGAATTTTATACTTAGCAACTTTCCTACAAACGCTAAAACCATCAGTATCATTTAGCATAATATCTAATAATATTAAATCTGGTTTAAAAGTAGTTATTTCTTCTTCTGCTTCTAATCCATTAGGATTCACCTTAACATTGTACCTTTCTTGTTTAAGTGAAAAACTTAATATTTCACTTATATCCTCATCATCCTCAATTATTAATATGTTTTCTCTCATAAAGTACCCCTTGTCTTTTAAGTCTATTAATACAATTACTCAAAACTTTACCTTAGTTCCAAATTCATATTTAACAACTTAATAAATTAAGCTTACTATTTTTTATTCAACTTATAATTGCTAATTAACAAATCAATAATTCCATTAACTTCATTAATTATCTTAAAACCAACTTTCTTATGGATTGCTATAGCAGCTTGTCTAGTAATCTCAAATGAATTACGAACTGCTGTTGCATCATATTCCTCAAAGGCAATATTAATTAATTTCCTTAATGCCTCTACTGAATATCCCATTCCGCGATATTTCCCTTCAATTACAATTCCTATTTCATACCACTTCTTATCATTATTCCAATGAATATTCACTTCTCCAATAAACTCATTATCTTCTTTCCTTGTGATATATGCATAAAAAGAATTTGGTTTATTGTTCACCATACATGAGTACCAACTGCTCCATTTATCCCTTGGGAAGTCTATACAACCAGTATCCTTATGATATCCATGAAAGAAAATATCATATCCCTTATTATAATTCATATTTAGTACTAAACTATATCAATAGCCTTTAATTGTTTCTTCATCCTGCTACCAGTTTAATACAAAATCAGCTTTGCCATCATATTTACGTAGTCTAATCTCATCACTAATATTAATGAAATCAGGTTGTGTTACTCCTTATATTGGGATAATATCACCTACCTAAAATCTTATTAGCCTTCTATCCTTGTTTGCCTACTTAACATTTTGTAAGATAATTAATCTCTTCTTTTAACTTATCTACCATAACTTTAAGTTCATTAGCTTCAGGACGTTTTGAATCATTCCACATCTCATCTCTTGGTAGCCACCATACTGGCCCTTTTTCTGGAGTATCTCCTGCTACCCTAGGAAATAAGTGCCAGTGAACATGAGTATCTCCATTTCCCAGTAATTCATAGTTCATTTTCTCAGGTTTAAACACATTATAAACAGCTTCTGCTACAATACTAATCTCTTCAAGATATTTCAACTTAAAATCTCGTGACAAATAATGAAGCTCTGTTACATGCTCTTTACACAAAAATAATGTATATCCTTTAAAATGTTGATGATCTCCCATCACTACATATCCTGTTTCTAATTCCATAACAAAGTATGGATTTTTACCTTCCTTAATCATTTCAATTCTTTCACAAATTAAGCAGCCCATATAACTCCTCCAATATATAAATTCCTTAAACTTAAAATTATTTATTATTATAACTATCAAGTGTTTTTAATATCTTATATATAACATCACATAAAAACTTAAAAATCACTAATATTCCTACAGGTTTACAAAAAGTTGCTAAATAAAATATTCCAATTGTTATCTTATGACCTATTTCTGAAGACGCTGTTGAAAGTGTTGCTAAGTACATTAATACATTTCCGATAAAATATACTATCCCTCCAACAAATATACCCTTAACTATTTTTTCTGGTTTATTTTCTATAAACCTCATAATCTTATCCCCCTAAATTTTTATATAACTCATATATACCTTAAGTTCTTTTTTTAAATACACCATGTCAATTAATCGTTTTCCCAATTCATAAATTACTCTAGTATTTATAGGTATCCGTAGATTAAAAGACAAGCATACCTTGATCATCATATTTAAAGTTTGGTCCCCAAGCTACTTCCCAATAATAGCCATCTAAATCAGCAAAATATGCATGATATCCTCCCCAAAATACATCCTGTGGTTCCTTAACTATTTTACCACCGGCGCTTCTAACTAGCTCTATAACCTTATCAACCTCTTCTTTATGCTCTACATTATAAGCTAATGTAATTCCAGCAAATCCATTAGAAATCTGTGGAGTATTTTCTTCGCTAATATCCTTTGCCAATAAATCTAATGGATAAAGTTCAAATTTTGTTCCAAAAGTATTAAAAAATATTACTGCTGGATTATTACTTCTTTCATCTGTTTCAAACCCAAGTCCATCTCTATAAAATTTTATAGCTTCTTCCATGTTTCTTACACCTAAACATATACATGTAATTTTATTCATTATTTAACCTCCCTTACAAATTTTTATCTCCCTACCACTTCTAAAACTCGAATTTTCACTTATTCATTATTTCAATTACTTCCCCTAACGAGATACACTCTGCATATCTGCCTTTCCATATAAATTCATTGTAGTATTTATAACTATTTTCTGATGACATAAATTTATTATCAACTGTTGTATTTGCATATGCTGGGACAATAATATTAAATCCATGTTCAAACCCACATTTTATAGTAGCATCAATACAATAGTCTGTTTGAAGACCTACAATAATTATTTCATCTTCATCTTTTTTTCTTAAATATTCTAATAATCCTGTCCCTTTAAAGGCACTATTTACATTCTTATCAAATATTTTTTCTCCGTTAATTGGTCGAAACTCTTCATATATTTCAAATCCATCAGTTCCTTTTGTTAAGTCGCTATCCATTCCGTCATCATGCCGTACATATATTACTTCAATATTATTTTGCCTAGCTTTATTTATTATTTCTTTAACATTGAATACAAACTTATCAAATTCATATAATTTCTCATTTGTTATTAACTTTTGCGTATCAATTACTAGTAAAACCATATTATTCTCCTTATCAATTCTCCACTATACAGTAATTATAGTACATATTTTGTATTTCTATTTATTTGTTTAATTAAAGTTTAAGCTTATTCCCCTAATACTTTAATCTTTTTTATAATTTTACTTACAATATCATGCGTACTTAAATTACCATCAATGATAAAATCAGAATTTGGCTTTATTGTTTTTATCATTTCTAAATAAGCTACTCTCCCTTTAGATAGGTAATAATTCAAATCATCTTTCAGCAAATCAACATTTTTATTTGACATATTTCTTATGATTCGTCTTGCCATAGCAACATCTAATGGAGTATCAATGAATATTGCATAGTCAATATATTGTTTAGCTCTTTCATTTTTATATGCAAATGGATAATCAAGTAATATATATTCTAGCGATGATTGACTTAATAACTATTGGTTTTTCATATACCTCCCCTCTGTAAATTTCTCTACTTTAACATATCTATTTGACTTTCTTCATCACTTGGTATAAATCCAATACTTGTATAAAGATGAATTCCAGGTAAATTACATTCATCAGCTGCAAGGAAAGCTCTTGTTGCATTATATTTTTTACCATAAGAAAGTGCCTGTTGAATCAGTTTCCTTCCGATTCCTTTATTTTGGTAAGAAGGATTAACAGCAACTTCTCTAATCCAAACTATAGGACCTTTTTCGCTTTCATGAGCATATGTTGCTACACATATAATACCAATTATCTGATCATCTGAATTTCTTTCAATTAATATTGCATTATTTCTTGTTCCAGTCCCAACACCTGATAATTCAGTATTATTTATCCACTCCTCCATCCATTTAACTGTTTGTCCTGTAAAACCTCTACTTTGATTTTTACACATCATCGTCACCTTAGATGCTTCCTCACATCTATTAGATGTTAAAAAATCATAACCCCCTAAACACTTTATCTCATCAAGATTATTCATAAAATAATCATGCCAAGCATTACGAATTACAAAGCCTACTTTTTCAAGATTTGGAACCCATTCATTTGGTATAAATGTTATTAAGAAGTCTTTTTTCTCTTTTAAATATTCTATTAAGTATTCAACCTTACTTGTTGCCCAATGATACTCATTAATCTTCGCTTCACGATTATATCCGTATATCATAATAATATTTTCGTTTTCTACTTCTATTTCATAACCACTTACATCTTCATAGTCCATATATTCCATAGATGTAAATTTAAAAGAATCTAGTTTTGATTTTATTTTATTAAATTCTTTCTCTCTCATTTTATCTCTCCATCCTTAACCACTTAATACTTTACAGTTATTATTTATTATTAACTTATCGCCTCATTAATCATTTTTACTTTTTCAGCTCGTCCCATTAGTTCATAATAAGTACGCCATTCTTCGATTGACTGCAAAGGAATGGTAACACTGTCTATACTGATATAATCTTTAATGCTCTTCTTCTGAAGCGGAAAATAATATTCTTTATTATCCTTTACAATAACAAACCCAGCCATAACATCAAAATCTACATCATCAATTTTAAATTCTAAAAAGTGATTTGTTTTATATTTCATATTAGGATTTTCAGGTTGTAATGTACCAAGTGATAAAAGTATTTTCTTCACAATCTCTACCTCACTTTCATCAACCATAATATCAATATCATGAAATTCTTCAGCAATTCCTTTAAAATACAAAAGTAATGATGCCCCTATAGCCCAATTAATATTATTTTTATTCAATAACTCTGCAACCTTTATCAAAACATTCAATTTCTTTTCTATAGTTATCAATTCTATTCCTCCTATTCAATCTAAATATTACCTAACTATTTAATATTATTTTACTATATTGTATAACTTAATTTCATTATCTATTTATTTTATTTGTAAATTAATAAATAAAATCACATGTAATTCAACATGTGATTTTACTATAATATCTAATTTCTCAAGTTAATTATTTCTTCCTCAACCACCTCAATACGGCTTGGTTCCATAAGCTTTAATGAGTATTCTTTCTCACTATCCATTTTTTCAAACACATAATCTGCTTTCATATCTAAAAATCCATAAACTTCCCTATTCATAACAGCAGTAGGCATATACCACTTATTATCTTGATCATATAACTGTGCATTTATAAATGGTTCAAAGCATATAATGCCTGTTGTTTTAATAGTCATTATGGTTTCATTTTCTTTATATTCTATCTTTTCAATCTCCATAGTGCCATATTGCCCTAAGTCTAAAGTCTCTCCTTCTTTAAACTTATACTCTTTAAGGGTGGCTCTACCTTCTCCGCCAATTCCATAAGGTCCTGATGTATATATATATGGTACTAATAGCACTTCTCCATCTTCACTTGGAGCTTCAAATGTTCTAACAATCACGTATTCATCACCTTGATTATCATAGCCTCCACCTAAATTAAACAATTCTGTTAATGCACCTTTTTTAGAATCCCATATGTGTTCTCCAATAATATAATCAGTAAATGGATCTCCTCCCATTCTTGAAAGCTCTAAATTAATTCTTGTTGGTGATATTATACTTTTAATATATTTAGCATATCCTCCATCAATATATATTTCTTTATTCAACTCTTTAGTTAGAACTTCTATCTCTCTACTATCTAATGAAATCTCTATTGGATCCGAGTTCACTTCTATCATCTCAAAACTATAATTTCCTACAGTATTATCCCAAATAGTTATATCTCTTATAGATAATTTAACATTTAAAATCTCTGGTAACTCCATAGAATCTTCTGTTGTCAATGTTACTGTTGCCATTACCATCATTGTATAATCATCTAAAAATTCAAAAGTAGGCGATCCTAACTGAAGAATAATTTCATCATCTTTCTTCAATTCCATTGCTATATCATATTTTTTGCTTTTATCAAAAGGCTTTTCGCTTTTAACTTTATAAAAGATACTTAACTCATTTCTATCATAATATAAATTTTCTATATTTATTGTATACCCATCTAATTTTATTACACTTTTATCCTCTTTACTATTTTCAATGTAAGTTTCATTAACAACATTATTCTTTCCATTTAGAAACTCAATTACCTTCTTTACTATAGGTGTATCATTAGCATACGTAGGTAAATAAACTCCTATTACTACAAATGCTCCAATGAATACAGCCGCTGCACTTAGATATTTTTTATAACCTCTTCTTTTATGCTCTAAATTATCACAAGTAATCTTAATTTTATCTCTTAACTCTTCTGATTCTTTTACCTTTGACTGTTGAGCCATTTCTCTTAGTTTTTTATCAAAATCATTATTCACTTAAATCACCTCACTACTAATCCTTTAACATTATATATAATCTATCTTTTGCCCTTGAAATCCTTGACTTAACAGTTCCTTCAGGAATATCTAAGACTTTTGAAATTTCTTTGTAAGTTAAATCATTAAAGTAAAATAAAATTGTTGCCACTCTTAACTCATCTGATAGTTTTCTAATAGCATCGTATAAATCAACATTTATACTTTTATCAATTGTGTAGCTTTCTTCTTTAACTTCTCTAACATCCTTCAAGCTTTTTTTATTCTGATTATAAATCTTATTACATTCATTTATTAAAATCCTTATAAGCCAGGTCTTAAAATACTTATCGTTTCTTAAAGTCTTTATCTTATCAAATGCAATTAAAGTAGTAGTTTGAAGTGCATCTTCTATGTCATCTTCAGAACTTAGTATCCCCTTTGCAACTCTATACATAGAAGTTAAGTTTGCTTGTATTAATTCTGAGAAAACTTCTTTATCCTTTTTAGCTAATTTAACACTATACAAATTAACTTCATTGTTCTTTATTATTTTTGCTACCTCCACTTTCACTTTCCCCCTAAGTCATATGTTCCTAAAATCTTCATAAATATCTAATAACTTATTAAGTATTACATAAAATATACTAATTTAACAATTAATTGTCTATTTTCTATTATTAGAGACATAAAACTTTATAAAAGTTCCCTTAGTTTTTGAAAAAGTTATAAAAAAATCACATGTGTTAATTCTATTCGTATTAACACATGTGGATTTCTCACAACTTCTATTAACTTTTTTTCTTCTATAAATATCAAAACTAAACATATTAGATTAACTATACTATTTTATTAAACTAAATACATTATTCTAGGAATAAAATCAAACATCCAAGTAGTAGCTAATAACAATACTCCACTTACAACTTGATATTTGTAATACTCTGGATATTTTCTTTTCATGCTAATTCCACCTAAAATAAGCAGAATGCAAGTTAAGCTAAATGGTACTGCTCTAGAAATCCTTCCACTTGTTAGATTTCCTATAAAGTTTCCACCTCTAAAACTTACAAATACTAAAATTAATGAAGCTATTATAGAAAAAGATAAAAGAAATTTTCCTAGGTTCTTATACGATTTTTGTCCCATATGTTTTCTCCCTATTTTACAATATTTACTGTTAAATAATTTTATATTTATATAATCAAATATTTCTTAATTTCCTATATATCTCTTTAAAATCTCTCTTGGAGCATTAGTAAAGTCCTCACTAGCTCCCCAATCAAATCTAAATAATCCTTCTCCACCACCTGCACCTATACAATGAATATGGGTAATATCTTTTACATTATCTATACATACTGTTAATGTAAGTCTGTTCCCCGCTCTATAAAAGTGCTTTTCATATACAACTACAATAGTAGCATGTACATCGTCTATATTTACTACATGATAATCTACTCTTTCACCAGTAAAGCTACCATCTACTATTCCTTTATCTAATAATTTAACCGTTTCTCTTAATGACAAATTAACATTAAAGTTATCTCCACTCATAATCTTTATCCCCCATAAGTTATATTTATTATATGAAACTATTGATTTTTACTCTCTACACACAAAGGTTAATTAATACCTCTTTTCATTGTATTAAGTATATTATACTTCAATTAGAATGTCAATATACACTACTTTATTAAGCGTTATTTTATAACTCTTATAAATTCATATTAATCTTCTTCTCTCGTTAAATTGCTAGTATAATTTATCTTCCCTGCCAATACATCATCATAGAACATTTGCTTATTATCGATAAAATTAATAGATTCATTAAGTTTCTCTACCTGTTCTAATAAATATTTTTTTGATTTATCTAGCATTTCTTTTCTTTCTGGAATTGTAGAAACCCCTTCTAAACAATAATTCATATATTGTTTCATATCTTTAATACTCATACCACATTTCATTAAGCATTGTCGTCCTTTTAACCATGCAATATTCTTTTCATCA
>OGIX01000651.1_pt1 | contig 21565 bp, 16 predicted proteins | sample 1571901 | NCBI WGS metagenome assembly OGIX01 (sample SAMEA2582102, study PRJEB24529) | metagenome | biome: Human gut stool | place: China | collected 2011
TGATGAACTTCAACCGCACGGCGGGGCTGTTCCATTCCATCCTCTACACGAAACTATTTGCCGTCCTCCTGCTTGCCCTGTCCTGTCTGGGGACAAAGGGCGTGAAGGGCGAGAAAATCACGTGGGGGAAAATCTGGGCGGTCCTTGCCGTGGGCTTCGTGCTGTTCTTCCTCAACTGGTGGATACTGGCCCTGCCATTGCCGGTGGAGGCGGTGACGGGACTGTATATCCTGGCCGTTGGCGCGGGCTATGTATTCCTGCTGATGGGCGGTCTGTGGTTGAGCCGCCTGTTGAAGCACAACCTCATGGACGATGTGTTCAACAACGAGAACGAGAGCTTCATGCAGGAAACGCGGCTTATCGAAAGCGAGCATTCGGTCAATCTGCCGACACGGTTCTACTACAAAAAGCGTTGGAACAACGGCTGGATCAATGTGGTGAATCCTTTTCGTGCCTCCATCGTGTTGGGTACGCCGGGTAGTGGAAAGTCATACGCGGTGGTAAACAGTTTCATCAAGCAGCAGATTGAAAAGGGCTTTTCGATGTATGTATATGACTTCAAATTCAGCGACTTATCTACAATCGCCTACAACCATCTGCTGAACCACCCGGAGGGTTACAAGGTGAAGCCGAAGTTTTATGTGATAAACTTCGACGACCCGCGACGCTCGCACCGCTGTAATCCCATCCACCCGGATTTCATGGAGGATATTACGGATGCCTACGAGAGTGCCTATACGATAATGCTCAACCTCAATAAAACGTGGGTGCAGAAGCAGGGCGACTTCTTTGTGGAATCACCTATTATTTTGTTTGCCAGCATTATATGGTATCTCAAAATCTATCAAGGCGGCAAATACTGCACGTTCCCCCATGCGATTGAGTTCCTGAACCGCCGCTATGAGGATATTTTCCCGATACTGACCTCTTACCCGGAATTGGAAAACTATCTTTCTCCGTTCATGGACGCATGGCTCGGAGGGGCTGCGGAGCAGTTGATGGGGCAGATAGCAAGCGCGAAAATCCCTTTGTCAAGGATGATTTCCCCGCAGCTCTATTGGGTGATGTCGGACAGCGAGTTCACGCTGGACATCAACAACCCCGAAGAACCGAAAATACTCTGTGTGGGCAACAATCCCGACCGTCAGAATATCTACGGGGCCGCTCTCGGTCTGTATAACTCCCGTATCGTGAAACTCATCAACAAGAAAGGGATGCTGAAGTCGTCGGTCATCATCGACGAGCTGCCCACGATTTATTTCAAGGGGTTGGACAACCTTATCGCCACCGCGCGAAGCAACAAGGTTGCCGTGTGTCTGGGCTTTCAGGATTTTAGCCAGTTGGTGCGCGACTACGGTGATAAAGAAGCGAAGGTCGTGATGAACACCGTCGGCAATATCTTTTCCGGTCAGGTGGTGGGTGAAACCGCCAAGACGCTTTCCGAACGCTTCGGTAAGGTGTTGCAGAAACGGCAGTCCATTTCCATCAACCGGCAGGATGTTTCCACCTCCATCAACACGCAGATGGATTCACTCATCCCGCCGAGCAAGATTTCCGGCTTGACGCAGGGTATGTTTGTCGGTTCGGTGTCCGACAACTTCAACGAGCGTATCGAGCAGAAGATTTTTCATTGTGAGATTGTCGTGGATGCCGAGAAGGTGAGGCGCGAGGAGAAAGCCTACAAGAAAATCCCCGTCATTACCGACTTTACGGACGGGGACGGCAACGACCGCATGAAGGAAACGGTTCAGGCGAATTACAGGCGCATCAAGGAGGAAGTGAAGCAGATTGTTCAAGAGGAACTGGAACGTATCGCAAATGATGAAAACTTGAAACACCTGTTGCAGCAGAAATAACAGATTCCTTTATATGTGAAAAAGGGGATGTGTCAAAACACCCAAAATATGAAAATTACCCCTGTCACAGATATCTGTAGCAAGGGTAATTTTGTTAAAAAGAGAGTTTTGACACCCTCTTTTTATTCTCAGATTTGAGATGCTTGTTGATGGTGGTAATGGCAAGCGTCAGCAAATAATTTTTCAGCTCTGTATCGTCTTTAAGCAGTATGCTGTATTCTTCGGCAAACATTCTCAACAGTCTGGTTCTGAGTTTCGACATTTCTTCACCGAAAGGTATCTGTCGGTTTTCTTGCCAATACTCAATCACTACGGAAGATACCAGCCACTTGAACTCGGATTTCATCTCTTTGCCGAGTTTCTTGAAGCGGATTTGTTCGCTAATTGGCGGCTCGTTGTATGGCATTATGTCTGCCGGGTCATAAACGGATATACTGCCGATACCATAATCCATGATTATCGGTAAATCAGTTTTTACATCATTCTTATGTTTCTTCTTTTTAGCCATACCCGTTATTGTTGCAGGAAACCTTTACCTTTATCAGTAAGATAGTATTTCTGTTGCGGACTCTTGGAGCCTATGGGATAAAGTGAAAGGACCAAACCGGAATTTATTGCCGGATGGATATAGTTCTTTAAGAAATTCCTTTTATCTTTCATTCCCGTTTTCTCCATGATTTCTTTAGCAGAGAGAGTGTTGTTCCCAATAGCAGACAACAGTTTTCCTAACTGTGGGGTTACTGTGGGGTTACTATAGGGTTGCTGTGGGGGTGCTGTGGGGTCTTGTCCTACTGTAGTTCTTGTATAATGAAACACAATCCATACAGCATTGCCGTCGGTATGAAACTCCGGATCCGGAATACCGACACGGCGACATTCGTTTACCATAAGGGCTATGCCACGTCCCCAACTCTCCAATACTGCACTTTTGTACAGCACATTGGCTACTATCAGATTTTGTGGTTCGGAATTGTGGCCACCCAACAGTTTCTCAATGGTAATATCAGGCGGAAATGTTCCGCTGTTTTCAATCTCCACGCGGTCATCATAGATAGCAATCCCGACTGAACTGCCGGGGCGATGGTAAACACGATGTGCAAAAGCATTTATGCAACATTCTCTCAATGCCTTATATGGCACATTCAGTTCCTCTTCTCTGTACAAACCTTCAATTTTACCGGAAAGGGACAAATGCTTGAAGAAAAATGCCATTGCAGCATCCAGCAAGTTGAATATATTGCCTGTCACACGCTGATTATCTAAAAATTCATCTTTTGTCGTTCCTTTGAACCGGGCTAAACGGAGCAGACATTGGGGATAATGGTAGAAGTTCCGTCCGAATAGGACAACGGAAGCATTGTTCAGCTTTCCATCATTCAACAAGTCAAATTTTTCAAGGATGGTTCGGACATCCTCCTGCATAGAACCTTCCGGCAAACGTCCGCCTCTGATTCCTCCACGTACTGCGCCCAAGATTGCCGTTTCGTCAAGGTCGGATATTTTCAAGCTGGGATTTTGCATGGAATCCCAAGCATAGGTTCCGCCTCGCTGCATAACCAACAGGTTGTATATACCCTGCGGCATGGCAGATGTAACGCTCTCTATCCGTTGATAAGCCCTCCCCTTATAGGTGAACGGGCGCATATATCGTTGTTCTTCCGCTGATAAAGCTATAACACTTTTGTTCGTTCCCGGAATGTCTGTATAGGATATATCAATGGTCGCAAACGGCTCGATTCGTCTGATGGTTTCCGCAATATCGCGCTTCGTCTTGTCGCTCACTTCCTGACCGATAATCTTTCCCTTGTCGGTTACACCGAACAGCACCGTGCCGCCCGTACCGTTCAGGAAGGCACAAAGAGTTTCCATTCCACGCTCCAACTGCCCGGTAGTTTCTTTGAACTCAACTGTCCCGCCTTCGGCTCCGGCAATCAGTCCGTTCAATATTTCGAGGTTATCTATTTTCATCCGTCATTGATTAATACTTGCAAAGTTAATGATTTTAATCGGCTTTCCGGCAGATAATAGAGTGATTGTAAATGAAGAAGGATAAGAAACCGTATAATCCGGCCGCTTATCCTTTGTTTGGCATTCGTTTATCTCCTCATCCGCTCCAATTCATCGTCATGTCGCATCTTCGCGTTCAGTTTGTCCTGCATCTTTTCAAGGAAGTAGGTGCGACTGTCGCTTTTCCTGCGTTTGATGTCCGTATAGAAGCGGTAGCAGTCTTTGGACTCCACACCGAAAAAGGAATAGAGGACAGGGGCAAGCTCTTTCAGCGAAGCCTTGCCGCCATTGATGCAGCCGGTGGCGTAGAGGGCATAGATTAGCTCTACCAACTCGACGGCATTACCGGTCCATTGCAGGGCTGGGACTGTGGCTTTGGTTTCGGATGTGGATGTTAGTGGTGGCACGGAGGTAATTGCAGAAGCGGATACTATCTTCTGCATCTTTCGGATGAAGGATAACGCCTTGCGGATATACACAGTGACGACATTCTCCTCCGATACCGACAAGTTCTGTGGATGGTGCTGTAATTCGATTTCGGCAAAAGCCAACGCCACAATAATATGCTTGGCATCATTGCCGCCGTAGCACAGGTTTATTACTTCCTGCACGAATCCGCCGTATGCCGTTTCCGTGCTACCGTTGTCTTTTCCGTTTATCATGGCGAAAAACTGTGTTTCCGCCAGTATGAGATGGTTCATTATCTTTTCTGTTTTGAGGGTTTACACTTGTTTATCAGTGTGCGCACACTGATATATGGTGCAAATCATAGCCCTAAACACGAGAAAAGATTGTGAGAAAATTGTACTACATTGTTTTTCAGAAGGATAAAATTCAAAAATAATTTTATCCTTGATTGCATCCCTTGTGAAATGTGTTCAGATTCTGAACATGTGTTCACTTTCTGAGCACGGAAATCCCGCCAAGATGTTCATAATCTGAACATTTTATGCCCGTGGCTCTTTATGATAGGTAAGCCGGATTACTCCGTCCCTATAAGTTTTGTTCTCCATAAGCCGCCAGTCATTCATAGGTAGTGCTGACTTGAAAAAATGCGCTCCGTTTCCGTCGATGGTTGGAACAACGTATAGTATGATTTCATCTATCACGTTCATCCGTAACAGTCCGTTGGCATATTCGGTATTCCCGGCAGTTACTTCCAACAAATGGCAAATGCTTCCACCTTCCTCCCTCCATTCTTGAAGTACGGATACCGAATAGTCGGATGTCAGCTTATACAGGGCATTGGCACGTATTTCATCCATACCGTAATCTTCGGTTTGAAGCAACCGCTTCCGGGGATGCAGTTTCATCGGACAGCCATCTATTGAGATAACGGCAAGTAATTGTATTTTCGCCATAACGTATTTTCTTTCCTTTTTGGCGAGGCAAAAAAGTAGCGTGCAATTCACACTACTTTCAAGCGATGGCTCTGGTAAAGCCTTTACGGAGAGTACGTGAATGCACGCTATGCGTAAGCATAGCATAAGCATCACGCAATCGTCTCCGTAGTTTCAATTTACCAGATTTTCGCTCGAAACGCCTTGCGGTCTTATGTCTATATCATCGGCGAAAAGTTACCCAATCGCCTGCTATTTTCTGAAATACAATTGCAAAGTTAATTAATTATTGCCATTTACAGCCATACTCCGGTCAGTTTTCTTCATTCAATCCATACTCTACCAATTTATTATACAGCGTTGTCCTGCCGATACCCAGTATCTTTGCAGCCATTTTCTTGTTACCGGCTGCTTGTTTCAAAGCACGCAGGATACGTCCTCTTTCTTCATCCCCGCTCTTCAATGTAAAACAAGCGGAAGTAGCGGACGGTTCATTGTCAAGTTCCAAATCGGCTTCGGTTATCATATCGCCTTCTGATTGCAGGACTGCCGTCTGTATCTTCTGTTTCAACTCGCGCACGTTGCCCGGCCACGCATGGGCGAGCAGGGCATTACGGGCAGATGCGGCAAAACCTTTTACTTCACGTTCCAACTCACGGTTTGCCATTTCACGGAAGAACTCGGCCAATGGCATGATGTCTTCCGGGCAGTCGCGCAAGGGCGGCATGGTTATCACATACTCCTGCAAGCGATAGAGCAAATCCTGCCGGAACCGCTTTTCCGTTACGGCTTTCTGCAAATCCTCGTTGGTTGCAGCCACTATCCTCACGTTGGCTGTTTTGTCCTCCTTTGCACCGACGGGACGGTAACGGCGTTCCTGTATGGCGCGGAGCAGCATCTGTTGCATCTCCATTGTTAGGTTGCCCACTTCGTCAAGGAACAGCGTGCCGCCATCCGCTTCCAGAAAATACCCCGTCTTGTTTGCTTCGGCACCCGTAAACGCGCCCTTGACGTGTCCGAAGAAGGCGGATTGTATCAATGACGGGGACAAGGCTCCGCAGTCTACTGCCACAAAAGGTTTATCGGCAAGTTTGCTTTGTTGGTGTATATGTTGTGCGATATGTTCCTTGCCCGTACCGTTCTCGCCCAGTATCAGCACGCTCATCCGGGTGGTGGCTACAAGGCGCACACGTTTCTTGATTTTCTGATAGGCTTCGCCCTGCCGGACGAATATCGGAATGTTCCATTGTAGTCGCTTTTCATGTTCTTTTTGCAGGGTGCGGATAAGCGGTATCAGTTTATCCTCCAACAACTGTTTCTGTATGTAATCCTTTGAGCCGAGCTTCATACTTTCCACTGCCGTATGCACCTCCCCGTAATTGGTCATAACGATAAACACCTGCTGTTTGTCGTTGGCACGCATCCACCGTAACAATTCTATGCTTTCACCGTCGGGGAGGCGTAGGTCGGCAACGACAATATCATCCACCTCTGACTTTGCCAATAGTTTCTTGGCAGTGGCAAGATTATATGCCGACATAGTATCGAAGCTGTCTTTCTTCAGCAGGTTGCAGACATAATCGTTATAGACGGGGTTGTCCTCAATCACAAATACTTTCATCCGACGACCTCCTTTCCTTTTGCGCAAGTTCTATGATAACTGTTCCCATACGAAGCATGGCATCCACGCATTTCCGCAATTCCATTTCGGAACATTCAGATTCTTGATGCAGCAGTTCATACAGGTTCCACAAGGGTTTGTCAGCACGGATAACAGCCCATGAACTTCGCTGACGGTGCATCCATTCGTCCAACGCCTTGCGGTCATTCCTCTCCATGATTTCCTGGACAGCCTGCATATCCTTTTCTGTTTCGGTTATCAAACGGTCGAGCATCGCCCGTTTGTCACCATATGCAAGCAGAGAGGACAAGTCGGGAAGTTCATCCTTGTCCGTACTTGTCAAAAGGCATTTGTCTGATACAGCAACCAGTTCGGAAATGGAAAATGGCTTGAACAGGCAGGCGGTAAATCCATTTTCCAACAGCTCCTCTTCGCTGCAACTGCCGGAGGCGGTCGCCACGACAATGGGAATCTCTTTCGAGTTGCTGACACTTGACGAGCGTAACAACTCCAACACCTCATAGCCGTTAATCTCCGGCATTTTCATATCGGTTATCATGAGGTCGTATGTGTGCTGCCGCATGGCTTCCATTGCATCGCCAATAGTGGTGAACGTGTCGCAATGCACACCTATACCAGCATACATTTCCTTTGTCATGGATAATACCATCGGATTGTCGTCCAATACGATGACAGAATAAGGTCTTTCTATATGAGCCAGACTTTCTGCGGCTGTCTGTTCTTTAATACCAATATCGGCAGTGTTCATTGGCAACTCCACAGTAAAACGACTGCCTTCTCCTTTTTCGCTTTCCAAGCGTATAGTGCCGCCAAGCATACCGACAATCTGTTTCACAATGCTTAACCCCAATCCGAAACCGTCTTGCGTTGCGGCGTTGGAAAGCCGCTCGAACGCTCCGAACACTCGCTGTTGTTCTTCCGCACTCATGCCGGTTCCGGTGTCCTCTACTACAAGGGTCAGCCTATTGCCGTCATAGCTTATGACAAGTGAAACGCTTCCGGCATTCGTGAACTTGACGGCATTGCCCAGCAGGTTGTCGCATATCTGTATGATGCGCTCCTTGTCGCCATTCAGGATAATACCCTCCGGGCACTCGATGGTAAGTTTAAGATCTTTTGCTTCTGCTTGTTGCGTAAACTCCGTTTGCAACAGCTCCGCGATGTTTTCCAAACGAAACGGACGGACATTCGCCTGTTCCTTGCCACTGTCCAAGCGGAAGAAGTCAAGCAGGGAGTTGAGCATGGCGGTCATTCTCTTGGAGGCTTGCAGGATATTGTCCGCATAACCGCTTATCTTTTCTTCTTCGTTGTCCTGCATCAGTTCCGCATATCCATGTATGGCAGTCAGTGGTGTGCGTAGCTCGTGGGTGATGGTGTGCATCGCTTTCTTGCGTGAGGCTATCAACGATTCGTTTTGTTTTACGGACTTTTGCAGTTGCCCGATTAAATCTGTTGTCTTACGTTTGTACTGCTTGATGCGGGTGGCATAGCGGTGAATGATGATGTATGAAATAATGAGCAACAGCAGCATGACACCCGTTATGATACCTACCTGCAAGAACGATCTTTCACGCATAGCGGATATTTCCGCCTCACGTTCCTGCAAGTCAGCCTGCACCTTGTGGTCCATCTGCTGGATAAGGGTTTGCAGTTGGCGGTTCAGTTCCGCATTGCGGCTGGCAAGGCTGTCGGCATATTCCGACAGACGATGGCTTTGGGCACGTTGTTGCGCTATCATATCACGGTTCAGTGTGTAGAGCATCGTGGTGGTCGTCGTCGGAGGTGCTTCCTGTTTCTTGCCGAACAACCCGAGAAAACCTTTCCTCCTCTGTTTCTTCGGCTCTTCCTGCCTGCTCGTTTGCACTATCACCGGCACCTGCTTGGCTATCCGGCGGTTGATGTCCGCCTGTTGTTCCAGAGCCTCCATGATGGCGCACAGCCGCTTTTCCTTGTCCTCCAGCAAGTGGCGCACGCTGTCTATACGCACCGATTCGTAATGGCTCTTGAAGCGGCAAAGCATACTATCCACCGTCATCCGTTGCCGCCGGTATGCCGCCACATCCTTATCGTCCCATTCCAGCACCGACTCGCCCAAAAGAGACAACTCCACCACACCCACATACGCATCGTGTGTTTCCTTGCGGAAGCGGTTGATTTCACGGTTCTCCCGTTCCAGCAACTCCAAGTCGCGCCATTCTCCGAGCCACGTGCAGATGATGCCGCCCACCAGCAGGACTATCAACAGATAGCCTGCGGCAAGCAGCTTGCGGAAATGCTTGGTAGTGGTAACGAATTGTTCGCTCATTTGCTGTTTGTGTAAATACCGTTATTTAAAATACGCATATAGGTCGTGGAACTTCGCAGGTTCATGGATGAGAATGGCGGCCATGCTGCCTATGACCGCCACCAGAATTATATATCCGAATAGAATTCTACTCCTCAATGAAACAACCATTCTTCCCTTATTTACAATTGTTATAATTATTAAGGCATCTGACCACCGGCGATAGGTGGAATTTCTGTTAGTATGGGATTTCTCGGGATTGAGTTAAAAATTCTTTGGCCACGTATGGCTTGACTTGGAGGAGCGTTTTCATTTACATCAAGCCGATAACATCTATCGTTAAATGTTATAATTCCCCAAATACCAATGGTTCCTGGGATTCTCGCCAATCCTTCAGTAGGTTTAAAAAGAACAACATTATCTATTATTCGATTTTTAACCGCCAGATTCCATGATGTTTTAATACTATTGTTAGGCGTTGGAATATGAGCAACATACCTAATGCCATTGTGCCTAAAACTGGCCATATAACACCCCGAAAAACCTGAACTTAAAGTATCTATGCCATTTGAAGCAACGACTGCTATTCCATCCGCAATATATATGACACAGGCATAGTCTAATCTAAGAAAACGATAGTTACGGGTATATCCTTTTATTTGAAATGTCAAATTACTTTGCGTGGCAATCGGAGGGGTCAAACCTACATTATAAATATTTTGATAATGAAACCGTGCAATATTTGTCATTACTGCTCGACTGTTTGGCAATCTTAATGCTTGAATCAAATTCATATATTTACTTACTGTTACTTTCGTTTGTTATAGGCTCGATACATGATGCCATTATATCCATCAGTTTAGACAGACCTTCGGTCTGCGGCTGCTGACTGGCTGTCACATGTATCTGGTATTTTGCCGTTTGGTTGGTCATGCGGGTGTTCTCGCGGGCGGTCGTGACTTTGCCGCTGATTTCCGCATTTATAAACCAATGTTTTGCAGAAGCTTTTGCCTCTACTTCTGCGTTGGTAGTGCTTTTTACGTTTGATGTATCGGTAACCTCCATCTGGAAATCGACATCCACGCGATCTATGAGCAGGGAAGGAATAGGCACCAATCCTATAAACGGAGCCTTGACACTTTGTGACATTGTTGTCATTTTTCCATCCTGCTGTATCGGTCTTTCGACATCGAATTCCAATATACGCGCTTTATTGCCGCTTTTACCATCAAATGCAATTTGCTGGTAGAAATTCCATGCTGTCGCTGCCAATTCCTGTTGTGCTTCGGCTGCTGCAATAAGTGGAGCTGCAATAAGTTCCCGCATGGGAAGCCCCTTGAATTTGTCAGTCACGTTTGAATCTGCTTTAAGAACTGGAGAAGTTTCTCTGTTTTGAGTCTCTTCCAATGCAGCGGAGATAATTTCTTTCGCCTGTCCGCTTACATTTTCATTCAAGTTTTCCGCATTTTCTTGTTGCCCTTGGTTCTTTATTTCTTCTGCCATAACATTTGAATTTTAAAATTGTTAGATATTTTTTACAAAATCGTCAATAATTCGGGAAATGCTCTCCGGAGTCTCCTGAACCTTAAAATTGACGCAAACCTCCATGACATCATCCGCATCCGGTTTTATGTTGCTCATCTGCATCTGGAGATTGGCTCTTTGTGGGCTGGATAACAATAAGTTGTTTTCCGGAATCTGTGATTCCACGCTTCCGACCTTCGCCTTGAACTTTATCTGCACATTATCCATCGCAAGATAATGATGGGATATCAAAGCTATAAGTGGAATATCAATAGTCTTGTCTCCAACCATGATTTTTTTCGATTGGAACGTATTTGCGTTATTTGCATTTGTTCCTTCAAAAAGTCTGGTCAGATTTTGTATCTGATGATTCTGCAATGTATCTTGTGCACAGTTTACGGCGTATTGCAAACCATTCATAATATCAGAGAATGAATTGGTTTGAACACTGTCCGGCTCATCGTCATTATTTTTCTTGTCTCTGTGAAAAAGTCCCATGTTTTTAATTTAATTACTTGATTTGTTGCCTTTAATGAGCACCAATCTTGGCAATGTCCGGCTTACAGCTTCCATATTTACACTGGAGTCTATATTATTATTAACAATGCCTTGATGCCAAAACCTATATGGTGGATTCTCCGTGTGTTCCATCACGTCCTCCTTTTTTTATTGGGGTTATACTTCGTTTAATGTTCGTTGCGGACGGAACATTTCCGCCCGCAACGGCTTACTGCTTCCTCAAGGTAGGCAATGCTCCGTTAAGTTCGTAACGCCACTTTGAGCCTGCGTTCTGCAAGGCGGTGTTCATGGCATCAACGGCGTTCTTCCAGGTAACGCCAGTGCCGTCCACCTTCGTGGCTTCGGTGCTTTTCTTATTGTAGCCGATACCTTGTTCATGATTGTTCTTCCAATAGCAGGCGGTCATCACGTTGGCGTAGTTATTTCCCAAAAAACCGCCGATATGTACATAGCCAGTGCTACTACCCGTACTGGTTACGTTGCCCGTGGCATAGCAGGCAAGGAGGCTGCTTCCTGCGTTCATTCCCACCAGACCGCCGCCAGCGATATTCTTTTTGGGGGCTATTTCTATGGTCACGTTGCCCGTGGCATAGCAAGCGGTCAGGGTGGCACTCGAATTCGTCTGACCTGCCACGCCGCCGACATCGACCGTTCCCTTCACTGTGGCCGAGGAGCTGCATCCGGTGATGGAACCGCCCCATTGAGCCCCCACCACACCGCCGACGTACACCGTGCCGCTGACGCTGCCCGACACCGAGCAGTTTTCAATAGTGCCCCGGCTAAATCCTACCACGCCACCGGCCTGGCTCGACCCGTGATTGCTTGTTATCTGTACGCCCTCCATCACCACGTTCTTCACCGTACCAGCTCTATTGAGCCAGCCGAACAGACCCGCAAATTCGTCATTTGTCGTAAAGGTCAGCCCCGTAATGGTATGGCCGCCACCGTCGAAGGTGCCTTTGTATGAGTTGTCGTAGTCTGTGCCTATCGGTGTCCAGTCTTTGCCTGTGAGGTCAATGTCAGCGGTGAGGGTAATGTTTATGTCGGTCTTACCTCCGTTCACTAATTCGGCTACATTCAGCAGGCCGTCGGCGTTATAGACCGTGTAGCTGCCGTTGCTCTCTATGGTATAGCCCAGGTCTTTTGCCGCAGCGAGGGAGACGGTGTAGGTATATTCACCGCCCGCCTGCCAGTCGGTAGCATTCTTCATCTTATAAACGAAGGTCTTGCCGTTAGTGAAGGTGCTGGTAATGAAGGCTGTGCCAGCTGCCACACTTTGCGGGGCGACGATGGCGGTGTAGGTGTTGCTGCCCTTGTCATACGGGACGATTATATCCGGGTTGTCGCCTTCGGTGGAGAGACCCGTCAACTGCACGGATGCCAGCCCCTCGGTGTAGTCCGTCAGAACGACGGTCACTCGCGCCGTGCGGTGGGTGAAGCGGAGCGTGGGGCTACCGTAGATCACCTTCTGTCCGTCGGCTACGATGAGGTCGCTGGTCTCAAAGTCTTTCTGGGCACTTTGGTTGGCTTTTACCTTTACCGCAGGTGGGGTTGTCTCGCCAGCGGTGTAGGGCCACCACGCTGTGACGGTGATGTCGTTGTGGTTGGTCCAGTAGTACGGGTCGGTGGAGGTCAGCGTGGCGCTGGTGGGGTCGGCGGTGGAGGGCGTCACGTTGTACGTCTTCACCATGCCGTCCATCAGAACTGCCACGCTCTGCACACCCGTCCAATTGCCATTCGCGGGGGCACGGGTGCCGGCGGTGGCTGTCGCGGCGGGATTCAGCCCCGTGGCGGTGAAGACGATGGGTGTGCCTTCCGCCCCTTCCGGTAGGAAGCCCGCTTCGTCCTGCGTGCAGGCGCCCAATAAGAGGGCGAGCGCTGCAAGTGCAAAAAATCTTATCCTCATAATATCTGTTATTTTATTACTCTGGTTCTTTCCGTTGCGGGCGGAACATTTCCCCCGACGGTTTACTGCTTCATCAAGGTGGGCAATGCTCCTTTAAGTTCGTAACGCCACTCTGAGCCTGCGTTCTGCAAGGCGGTGTTCATGGCATCAACGGCATTCTCCCAGGTAACGTTAGTGCCGTCCACCTTCGTGACATTGGTGCTTCCCCTATTGTAGCTGATACCTTGTTCATGATTGTTCTTCCAATAGCAGGCGGTCACGGTAATGTAGTTATCTCCCAAAAAGCCGCCGATATGTACATGGCCAGTGCTACTACCAGTACTGGTTACGTTGCCCGTGGCATAGCAGGAAAGGAGGCTGATTCCGTCGTTGAATCCTACCAGACCGCCGCCAGAGATATCCTGTGTGCGGTCTATTTCTATGTTCACGTTGCCTGTGGCATAGCAAGCGGTCAAGGTGGCACCAAAAATCGTCTGACCTGCCACGCCGCCGACTTTGATCGTTCCCTTCACTGTGGCAGAGGAACTGCATCCGGTGATGGAACCGTCCCTTTGAACACCCACCACACCGCCGACATACATCGTGCCGCTGACGCTGCCCGACACCGAGCAGTTTTCAATGGTGCCCCAGCTATATCCTGCCACGCCGCCGGCATAACCCGACCTGTGATTGCATGTTATCTGTATGCCATCCATCACCACATTCTTCACCGTAGCGGCGCCATTATTGAAATTACCGAGATAGCCGAACAGACCCGCATATTCGTCATTTGTCGTAACGGTTAGCCCCGTGATGGTATGGCCGCCGCCGTCGAAGGTGCCGGTGTATGAGTTGTCGTAGTCTGTGCCTATCGGCGTCCAGCCTTTGCCTGTGAGGTCAATGTTTTTGTCGAGGGTAATGTTTATGTCGGTCTTACCTCCGTTCACTAATTCGGCTACATTCATCAGGCCGTCTGCGTTATAGACCGTGTAGGTCTTGGTGTTGCTGTCGTAGTTGTAGCCCAAATCCTCAGCCTCACCACTCTCGCCGCCGCCGTCAACCCAGCTGCCGATGGTGCAACCCTCTAACGTCAGGCCGGTGGCGTTCACCTTAACGGTGTAAGAATAGCGGTTGCCAGCCTCTAATACGACGTTGTTCTGCGGGCGGAAGTAGAAGGTGCCGCCGCCGAGTTCCACCCGGACGAACGGCTTGCCTGCCACAACGGTCTGCGGAGCGGTCAGTGCCTCGTAGGTGTTGCCGCTTGCGTTGTAGGTCTTGATGGCGGTCGGGTTGCCGTTATCGGCGGACAGGCTCACGAGGCTCACCGTGGCACCAGCAACGCTCGTGAATCCCGTGCCGGGCTTCAGTTCGATAGTCACGCGTGCCGTGCGGTGGGTAAATTCAAGAGTCGGGTTGTTAAATTCCACCTTCCGGTTCTCAGCAGAGATGAAGTCGCTGTTCTGGAAGTCAGCCAGTTTGCTTTGGTCTTCTGCCACCTTCACGGCAGGCATCTGTGTGATGTCGGCATTATCGAAGGGCCACCATGCCGATACGGTAATCGGGTCGCGGCTGGTCCAGTAGTGCGGGTCGTTCTCGCGTGAGAGTGTGGCACTCTTGAAATCGGTAGAAGCCGTTACGGTGTATTCCTTTACCGCATCGCCCGTCTTGAGTGCCACGGAAGTGACGCCCTGCCAGTCGCCGTCCACAGCGGCACGGGTGGAAGAGGCTGCCAGCGGCGTTGCTTCTACGGACAGTCCGGTGGCACGGATGACTACGGGGTATTCACCTTCGGGCAGACGGTTATCGCCAGCAAGTTCGTCCTGCGTGCAGGCGGCGAGGGCGAACAGCAGTGCGGTGGCTGCGGGGATAAATAATCTATGTCTCATAATTCTTTATTCTAATCGATTAATTATTAACATCCTACAGGTCAGCACCCACATCTCCACCGTCTATATCGTTCCACTTTGCAATGGTGGCTTCGCTGACTTCAAGGACTTTATTGCGTACCTTGACGGTATAGGTATAGTTGTTGCCCGCCTGCAGTGCGCCGTCGGGCACGGTGAGTGTGGCATGATATTCCTGACCTTTGTAATTCACAACCAACGGCAGGGATGCAACTGTCTGCGGGAAGAGGATGATCGATGACGTGAGAACGCCGTCTGCCAAATTCATGGCCAGTTCTCCGGTCTGTGCCCCGTTGTCTGCGGTGGCAATACCGTCGGCCGTGTTGAACGTACCGGTGAGTAACAATCCGTCCAGCGTGTAACGTTCAGGCTTGACCACGCTGAAATTCACGCCGTCGCCCGCCTCGAAGGTAAGGGTTATCTGGCTCATGCGGTGGTGGAAGGAGTTGTCTTCACCGCCTTTGGCGGTTTTGTCGGTGAAGCTTACTACCGGGTTGTTTTTGTCTCCAGTGGCTCCTGAAGCAAAGAGGAAGTCGATGGCAGACTGGTTCTGCTGCGCCGTGGCATCGGTCGTGGCTGCGAGGATACCTCCCGCCGCGTTGTACGGATAGTAGGCGCGGAAAGTATGGGTCTTTGTATCTTCGATATAGATGACCTTTTTTTCTGCCTCAAATTTCCCATTTTTCAGGATGAAAGGCACGTTGCCGTACTGGGTGTCGTTGCCGATGTCGGTGATGCCGATACGGTCGCCGTTATCCCAGGTGGTTCCGCTGGCGCGGGTGGCGAGGGCGATGTCGGCGGTAAACTGGGCGGCCACGGGGCCACCGTTCAGGTTCTCGTTGTCGTTGTTGCAGGCTACCAGTGCGAGGGCGAGCGCTGCAAGTGAAAAAAATCTTGCCTTCATTATATCTATAATTTTATTATTTAAATTCCATTTCAATAATTGCTGCACCTCAGCAAAATCAAAGCAAGCTTTGCTTCTGCGTTCGGTTTGCTAATTATTTTACAAATCGGCATTTACATCATCACCTTTCACTTCTTCCCAGCCGTTGATTTCGGCTCCGTCCACTTCCATGCCTTCAGGAGTCTCAACCAGCGTTCCGCCGAGGGTCAGCGATTTGCCCTTTCTTGTGTTGAACTCCTTGAGAGCTTCTGTGAGGTCGCTTTTCAGCGTGGTAGGGGTCGGGTTGCCGTCAGCATAGCGGATTTCACCCATCAGCAGTTGTTCCGTGCCGGTCACACCCAGCAGCCGCACCGTGGCTTTCCACTTGCCGGCATCGTCACCTTCGGTAATCTTGGTGAAGAGCAGCACGACGTTCGAAGCGGCTCCGTAGGTATCGGTAGCGAAGTCGAGTGTTCCGGCGGCACCCGTCAGATGGGCAACAATCTCCGTGATGCGTCCGGCGGCATCACCAGTAGGTTCGACGACAAGCGTCAGTTCGCGTACCTGCTGCTTCATTGCGGCGGTCAGCGGATAGTCCTTGTCTTTCTCGATGGTCACTTGTTTCGTATAGGTGAAGAACCACTCTGGAGCGTTGTTCACAAAGGCATCCGTGCCTGCCCGGTTTCCCGTGGCTGCGGCAACGGTGGCGGTGGTGCCGTTCACCGTGATTCCTTCAGCCGGGTTCCACACCGCAAGGGTGTAGCTGCCCGGAGCAAACAGATGGTCGGGGGCATGGGTGACGGAAGTCTCCGTACCCGTATAGTCACCCATGGTGACCGTCCATGTGGCAGGTATGTCGATACCCTCACCGCGGGCCGACCAGTCGGCTGTCACCGCAATCTTCCCGTAGTCGGGGTGCGGCGTGTCATAAAGCGTGTCCTTCACGCAGGAAGAGAGCAGCACGGCGGCTGCCATTCCCATCATATTTATATATTGTCTTGCTTTCATATTCTATTCCTCCGTGTTAGAATAACTTCCATACCAATGTCACACCGGCATTGATGGGACCACACCAATTTTTTGTCTCGTTGCCACAGCGCACGCGCACACCATCGATGACTTCATATTTTTCGAAATCGGCATTCAGGTAGCCCAAACCGAGGTTGAAATCAAGATCTAATGCCTTGTTTAGTCGCAGCTGATAGCCGGCGGTGATGCCGCCACCCATCAGGTCGCCCTGCTTGCCTGTTTCGGAAAGCTTGTAGTTGAACTGTCCAGCCTTGAACATCGCGCCCAGATGCCAGGCTTTCTTCTCACCCATATAGTAACGTACTTCCGGAGCCACTTCCCAGAGTGCATAGCGGCGGTCTTTGTCACTCCAGCTCCAAGAAGTCCACGAGCCGTTTACGGCAATGCCCCACGATGGACAGATGCGCCATTCAAGTCCTAAATCTGGTGTCAAGGTAGCCCAGCGCAGCAGGTTGGCACGCAGGGAGAGATGATAATCAGTTGTGATTTTGGTTTCCGACAGCGTGTCGGCAAGTGTATTTTGTTGAGCGGTTTTCTCGGCTTCTGCCTTTTCAGCGGCAAGTCGGGCTTCTTCCGCCTTGCGCTGCTCTTCGGCAAGCCGTTCCTGCTCGGCACGCTTCTCGGTTTCTAAGCGTTCGGCTTCCGCCTTGCGTCGTGCTTCTGCTTCCGCATCCGTCACGGCTGTTTCCTTTACCGGTACCGTCAGGCGCACGGTGACAAAATCACCCTCTGTCACATGATTGCGGGTAATGAAGTTTTCTTCCTTGATTTTCGCTCGTGTAATCAGTTCTGATTTCACACGGTTGGCACGAATCTTCGCTGTTGCAAGGTTCTTGACTTCACTGCTCTGCGAATTGCAATATCCGTCAACCAATAGCGGCAGTTTGCCGTCAAGAATTGTTGCTTTGTTGTTTTCGATACATTCCAACAGGCGGGCAAGTTCCGTGTCATTGCCATTCCAAGGCACGTAGAACATGTCCTTCTGCGTAACGAACCGGAAGGTGTAGGTCGTGTCTGCTTTCTGCTGCGCAATGACAGGAAAAGTTAGCGTCATCAGCCACAGAAACAGGGTAAGAAAAGTGATTTTTCTGCTCATATAAACTTGAATTCATTATCTTTGTCATCTCCAAAGGTAATAAATGCCATTCAGCGCCCAAAATATTACAAAAACTTTTTCTGTTGAAATACAGCGTTTTATAAAAAATTGTCGTTTGAGCACTTTTCAAATTGTCGTTTGAGCACCTTTTTGTCGAATTAGCACTTTTTTGTCGCTTGAGCACTTTTTGAAAATGGGCTTCTGAGACCTTTTTCATCGGCTTTTTACCACACAAATTATTCCAGATTTGCTTTTTTCCACTTGCCAGGCGTACATCCTTCCTTTTCGGTAAATGATTTGATAAAGTTACTGCGAGAAAGAAAGCCGGAAGACTCAGCCAGCTTCTGTATATTGATTTCCGGATGCTCCTTCAGTATGTTTTTCGCATACTCCAACCGGAGACCGGTTATCCATTCGCGGAATGTCATTTTATACGTAGTCTTGATATAAGCGGAAAGATAGGTACGGTTCGTATGAAGTATTTCGGACAGTTCTTTTATGGTAAGTCCCTGCTGGACATAGCCGTCTGTCTTTATCCAGTTGGCCACTTTCTCTATAATTTCTGTATAGGACACTGGAACTTCTTTCTCAGAAACTATTTTAGGTTCTGTTTCTGTATCTGTCAGAAGTTCTTCTTCAGACTGTATATCTTGCTCAAAAGCATTTTCCACCTGTTCATAGAACAGCAGGTAGTTCTGATAGCTGTAGAAAAGATAGCTGTAGAACGGTATTGACGACAAAATCCAGATAAAAACATATTTGTCTGGCAGAAATGTCAGCAATCCGCATCCGACACCGAAGATAACAGCCCAATAAGTGAATATGGAAAGCCATTCGATATATGTACCTATATCATCCGCCTGAGTTTCATTGAAAATCCGAATGGCTCTACGGTATGCAATTATGACTCTGCGAGCTAAAACGACTCCAAAAACGACTAACCATACAGCTAAAGCAAATAAAGAGAATTTTTGCATGATTCCGCTTGGCAACAGGAACAACACAACTCCGGAAAGAGTTGAAAATATAATCCATAAAATGATATGTGTCCACACACGCCGTTTGGTAATGTAAAAACGATCAAGCAACATTATCAATGCCGAACTGAACAGAGAATAGCACAGGAAGTATGTGGACATGTTCATCAATATGGCAGAATCCGCATTTTTGAATCGGATACCAAAGAAGAAATGTACCGAATAGTTTGCCGAAAGCAGTAGCATAGCTATACCCATAATCTGTCGAGAGCGGAGATAATTCTTGAAAATTTTCTTTTCAGGAGTCTTTGCAAACAAAAAATAAAAGCCGAAGAATAACATCAACGGCAGTGCGGTATAAAGTGAAAAACTGTATATAGATGGTTCCATTGTTATGCTTATTTGATTTTGATACAAAGTTACGTCTTTTTCTTCACAAATAGACACATAATCTATGATTTAACGTTATAGATTCGGTCATATTAGATTGAAAAATTATTAGAATTAAAGCCAGTGGTGAAAAATTCAACCACTGGCTTTTTCTGTCAAGACTTCGATATTAAAGTTTTACACCTTTGGATTCCGATAAACCGGGTCTCCCTATAATTAAATGACTGCGTACAAAGTCCACGTGCGGGCTTTCCGGCTGTTGTTCCGTCTGTTTTTTCTCGTTGCCTTGCCGGTTCTCTTCTGTGTTTTCCTGAGCCGGAGCCAGCTCAAGCTGTATCTTGCGGTCCAGTGCGGCGAGTTCGGACTTCAGCTGTTTCAGCTCGTCCTCCTTCTTCCACACCTTGCCCGCTATCTCCTGCAACTGCGGAATCTCCTTTTCCAGCACTTCGTTCTTAGACTTGTACTGGTCGATGATGGTCGGAATCCTCTCCAATGCGTTCAGAAAGTTTCGTGCGGCAGCAATCGGGTCTGCCATCGCCAGATGCCCGTTGTTGTAGGTGTACTTGTAGTTCCCCTCCACCACGAAGCGGTTGTCGGTGAACTCCAGACCTTCTTTGAGTGTCCTCTCGCTGACCACCTTTATCGGAAAGCCGTAAAGTTCCCCGACAGCCTTGTACAGTCCACCAGTCGTGGCGTTCTTGGCGATTTCCTGCAAACGCTTACCGATGACCTTCTCATCCGTTGAATCCACGCCGTCCACCTTGACAAGATTAAGGCGGCTGCCTTCCTTATCAGTCTGCACAACGGAAAGAAAACGGTTCCAGTCTTCCGTCATGGCTTCGATGAAAGCCGTGTTGTTGCGCAGTTCTCCCGTCTTGGATTCCAGCTTGAACTCCGAATCGCGCTTGCCCTTGTTGAACGACTTGCGTTCCCCTTCGAGCGAGGCGATACGCTTCTCTAATTTCGCCTTATCCAAAAGGTCGGTATTGCCGGAGAGCAACGCCATATACTCCGAGAAGTTCATACCCGATTTTTCGTCCATTGCTCCCTCGTCGATGGTACGTGCGCCCATCGCTCCACTTTTGAGCTGCGATATGAACGTCTGCTTGCAGTGCAGCAGATTGAACTTGTAGCTGTCCAGCGACTTTTCCACCGCGTAGATGATGATATCCACGTTGTTCTCGGCAAAATGCTTAGCAATCTCGTTCCCGGCTCTAACACCCCGTCCGTCACGCTGTTGCAGGTCGGACGGTCGCCACGGTGTATCAAGGTGATGGATGGCGACGCATCTTTTCTGCGCATTCACGCCCGTTCCGAGCATACTTGTGGAGCCGAACAGCACTCGCACTGTCCCTGCGTTCATGGCATCTATCACCGCCTTACGAGCCTTATCCGTCTTACACTCCTGAATGAAGCGCACCTCACTTGCCGGTATGCCGTAATCCTCCACCAACTTGCGTTTTATCTCGCTGTACACGTTCCATCCTTCCCCCGGCTGATATGTACCCAAGTCGGAGAACACGAACTGCGTTCCTTTGTGCGCATCGTATTTGTGGTAATACTCCGCTATCATTTTGGCGCAGTGGCTCGCCTTGTTGTCGGAGTGGTCTTCGTAATTGGGGTCTATCATGCGCATATCCAAAGCCATCTTCCGCGCGTAGTCGGTAGCGATGAGCATCTTAGCCTTCTCTTCCGTTTCAGACAGCGGCAACCTGCCCAACAACGTCGCGTCACCTGTCTTGGCAAATTCCATCAGTTGTTTGATGAAATACTCTTGGTCGGGTGTAGGCGGTATGTGGTGCAGTATCTCGTTCTTGTGCGGACGATCCACACCCACGTCCTCCGCCGTGCGGTAGTCGGTGATTTCGTTGTAAAAGGCGGCAAGCTCCGGCACTTTGATGAAGTAGCGGAAACGCTCCTTCTGCACCACGTTGTTTGTCACGTTGAACTCGAAGTCGGTCGTCTTCTTGGCGAAGATAGCCGCCCATGCGTCGAAACAGCGGATGTCCTGCCGTTCCAGTTCCTTCGGGCGCAGGTACTTAAAGAGCAGGTACAATTCCGTCAGACTGTTGGAAATAGTCGTGCCGGACAGGAACGTAGCCCCTAAGTCTTTGCCCGTACGCTCCTGTATAGTTCGTATGGCAAAAAGCATATTCAGGGCTTTCTGGCTCCCCTCCGAGTTTCCCAACCCCGCCACACGGTCATGCCGGGTGTTGAAAGTCAAGTTCT
>OGIX01000656.1_pt1 | contig 21372 bp, 14 predicted proteins | sample 1571901 | NCBI WGS metagenome assembly OGIX01 (sample SAMEA2582102, study PRJEB24529) | metagenome | biome: Human gut stool | place: China | collected 2011
GTTTTAAGAAATATGCTCATATTTGCACCGATATTCATTCCCGTTACCTACAGAGTAACAGAATAATTTTCAAGCACTTACACCTGTCACTGAACGCTTTACAAAATCGAGAACTTGCTTATTTGCTTCATCAATTTTCTTATTCCTGAAAGGCTTCAGATAAGTTTCAGTGACGGTGATAGACGAATGTCCCATCGCTTCGGAAATAATACCCGGATGGATTTCACAATAATAAGCCGTCGTAGCCCAGGTATGACGGGCAGTGTATGAACTAAGTTTATCTCCCAATCCGAGCAATTCACCCAATAACATCAGCTGTTGGTTAAAACTACGTAATGCAAGCTGATATTCGCGATAGGCTTCTTTAGTTCCTTCCCGACTTCTCAACAATGGAAATAAATAAGGAGAAGAAGAATCACGATTCATGTATTTCTTTACCAAAGCCATTGCTTCCGGAGTCAATGTCACCGACAATGGTCGCCCGGTTTTACGTCTGCGATACGTTATTACATTACCGCGCAAATCACTCTTACGCAAATAAGCAAGATCGACAAACGGCATACCACGAAGCGAAAACATCAGGATGAATAGCTCCTGCGCCTGATATACCGCTAATGGTACACCCGATGCACGAGATAATTTAGTAAACACCTTCTTCATATCGTCATCACCCAACGCACGTTTATGGTCAGCCCGCGTTCCGGTATAAACAGAACGAAATAAATGAGGAACATAAGGAGCCTTCTGAAGATCGACCGCACGATTGTAAACCGCACGAAAGGTCCGTAAATAGGTGGAAACGGTGTTCCAACTACATCCACGACTGCGAAGATATACTTCGAACCCTTTCAACCACTCCGAAGTCACTTCACTAAAAACAAAATCATTTTTCCCACGATAAGCAATGATGGCATTCAGACTACTACGATAGACATGTGCAGTCCCAAAGTTTCCCTCCATCTGTAACCCAGTGGCTACCTGCTTCATAAATGCTAGTACTTTCAACATCTCATAATTTATTAATAATTTAGACGATAAATATACGAGTATTATCCCATCAATGGAAATACCCCGCATGAACAAACAAAGGAAATAGCTAAGATGTTCCAAAGACAAAAGAGCACGAAAAGCCCGGACTTTCACAAGCCCGGGCTTTCTATACTCTCAAAACATCTCCTTAATCTATAGGGAAATAAGGGACTAGCAAATTGGTTCTAGTGCAAATAAGAAGATGTAATGAGACAAAAAAAAGGGATACCTGTGGGAAATAAGGGAGGTACCCCTTCCAAGAGACAAACATTTGAGAAAACATACTTTCACAAGCATAATTTTCAGTCTATCTCTTAGCATATTTCTTTTTAAAGGATTTATTATCCTATATTACAACTTGTAAAGAGAAGGCATCTTAAGTCTAAGAAGAATTAGGATGCCCTCAATTACAAATCCTTTAATCCTGATTACTTATTTACTTTTACGTAGATTGATACAGATTTAGTTCTGCCCCACTTATCAAGAATATTAACATTTACTTTACAAGTAGGAGGAGTTAGGATTACGGCACCCTCCTTCTTAGATATAACAACTTTCTTTGGATCATCAGTAAGATTACCATCGTTCTTCGCCAAATAAGTTGTAGCGTCATCATCTGCTAATACAACTGAAACAGACTCTATTCTGTTATCGCTGAATTCATAGGAATTACCACGAGCATCTATTCTCTTGAAATCTTTAGCTGATATTTCTACAGTATTTCCTTCGATTATGAACGGATTTGCTTCTGTTCCTATAATTTTCTTATCTACTTCTTTGGTATATTCGAAAGTACCTTCAAAGATTTCTGATAGTATTGTCAAATTGAATCTATCAGTAATAGCTTTCAAACGAGAATTTCCGAATGGTGCATAAGACACAGTAATATAACGACCAGTATAAGCACCACCCCAATTTTCATCAGTTGCTGGCTTAGAAACATAAGGGAAAACTTTAATTTTTGAATTCTTTGTTGGTTGTGGGAGAGTCTCATCCAACCATGCAGGAGCAAACTGCTTTTTACCACTTACCACTCTAGAAGGTTTCTCTTCAGTGAATGTAATAGTATTCTGTTTATCCGCTGATATAGAACCTTCTTTATATAGGGTGTAAAGATCGAAGCCAATCTTTGTATCAGCAGTAGCAGCAAGAACTGCAGTAGTCGGTACTGTACCATAAGCCTTGGCATTATCACCATCAAAGTAAGCAGTTGCACGTTTAAATGTGAACAATTTATCATTCTGCTGATCTACAGTAATCTTGAATGTAGTTTCATACAAAAAGTCATTACCCAAACCTGCTTGGGAATCCTTATTTTTGAATTTAACTGTAGCAGTATGAGATACGGCAGCCACATTTTCTTCGTCAAATGTAGCTTGGATTACAAATTTAGTAATTTTAGCTATATCAGCTTCACTTGTTCCTGATACAGGCTTTCCGTCTTTATCCAGACCTACCAATTTTAACTGAATACTACCATCCATATAAGACTGAACCACCTTTCCATTGATCATTGCCTTATCATCAGTATAAGCAATAGTCGCAACTATTGGGTCTGACAGTTTAATTTGTCCTTTAATCTCATCTACTGAAGGACCTACTATTTCAGAAGTAGCTGTCTTATTGCTAGCATCTACGACCCAAGTCATATCTTTGATTTCAGCTTTCTTAGACACATAAGTAAACGTCAATTCAACTTCAGGATCTTGAGTACTTCCATCAACAAGAAGACAGTGAATCTTAACTTTCACCTGACCCTCCTTATTTGCTAGAATTGTATTCTTCTCTTTATCAAATTTTGCATCAGCTTTTTTAGCTTCTTCATCAGTTACCTCATAATAATAAGCTACCACCTTATCCAATTCACTACCAAACAATTCATCCAAATTATAGGTAGTTTGGTAAGGCATAGGTTCAGGAGCAGTAAAATTAACATCCGGTATATTTTGGCTGCTAGCCTTAATTTTCACACCATACTGGGAAATGATTTCATTACCCCATGCATCTTTTGTTGTAAGCGCATAAGCAGTTTCAGCACTTTCCAAAGCTGTCAATTCGTCCTTAGTCAATCCGTCTACAAACTTCAGAGTCAAATCGTATACACCTTTATTTGCTGTAGGCTCTTTTTCCGGATCCGCTGCACGAGTCAAAGCATCTATACTAAAATTATCTGCTATATTTGCAACAGCAAAATTAGTATTACCCTTAGAGTCCGTCAAGCCTATTTCATAAGCTTGAATATCTGCTGCTTTCAAGTTTACAGGATTAATCAATGCATGAATCTTGCTGCCACCTCTAGCAACAAGCAAATCCCCTTTCTTCTTGAAAGTTTTGTTTCCATTAAACACAATATCTTTGCCAGCTATGCTATAATATAAAGTAGTTTCAGCCTCTGTAGAACCAACATCAACAGAACCATCGCCTTTTATACCAAGCACACTCATACTAGTGATACGAGCCGATTTCGGCATAGAAACCGTTTCCCATTCTTTAGTCTCCTTATTGAAAATATTCAATATCCAAACCAATGGATTACTAGCATCAGCAGCTACATAAATATCAGTAGCAGCTTTAATTTTTGTCTCTACAGGTTTTTTAGTTTCAGCATCCCAAACCATCCAGAATCCATTTTCTGAAATTTGAGGTGCATATCCGTCTTCTCCTTTACCACCCGGAGATCCTGCAGCGCCCGGTTTGCCATCAGCACCTTTCTTTCCTTCTGCACAAATACCAAGATCATTATCATTGACAATCCAGTTCTTTGTTACCGGATCAATCTTAATAGTCGTTGGTGTAGCATCCTTACCGCTTGTAATAGAATAACTTTTATTATCATTAAAAGTTATCTTAAATCCATCGGTAATTTGTTCAACATTGGTAACCCATTTACCTTCTTTCACAAAATTCTGCAACTCGGCTATACTAGCTTTGTTTGCGTCAATCTGTGTTTGCAGATTGTCGATGTCATCATCATAGTCTTTACAGCCTACATAGGTGACAGTAGAAAGTGCCAACGCCCCGAAGAACATCACTTTTACAAATTTTCTTTTCATAACTACTTAAAAATTACATTAATAATATATTATTAAACACTAAGTTTCAATAATAGCCACCCGTTACTTTGTAGGTAACGGAGAAACCTTTGTGCCTGCTCTTCGGGAGTAGTCAATACTGAAAAATGATACGATAAGCAATGAAACTTTTTTACCCCTGCTTCTGAAAGGCAGTAGAGGGAAGGAGATCTTTTGCAAAAATTTAGAAGTTAACAAAGCCCTAATACAAAGAATCCGCGTGTTTTATTTGGTTAATTCCTGTTTTGAGTAGTTTATTAGAAAAAATGTATGATTTCGTTTGGTTGTTTTAAGAAATATGCTCATATTTGCACCGATATTCATTCCCGTTACCTACAAAGTAACAGAATAATTTTCAAGCGCTTACACCTACAACAGAGCGTTTCACGAAGTCAAGAACTTGTTTATTTGCTTCATCAATTTTCTTACTCCGAAAAGGTTTCAAATAAGTCTCCGTCACAGTGATAGACGAATGTCCCATCGCTTCGGAAATAATACCCGGATGAATTTCACAATAATAAGCTGTCGTAGCCCAGGTATGGCGGGCGGTGTACGAGCTCAACTTATCGGATAATCCCAATAATTCACCTAGCAACATCAACTGTTGGTTAAAACTGCGCAGCGCCAACTGATATTCGCGATACGCCTCTTTAGTTCCTTCACGGCTTTTCAACAACGGAAATAAATAAGGAGAAGAAGGATCACGATTCATATACTTCTTCACCAGGATCATCGCTTCGGGAGTCAATGTCACTGACAATGGCCGTCCTGTCTTACGTCTGCGATACGTTATTACGTTATCACGCAAATCACTCTTACGCAAATAAGCGAGATCCACAAATGGCATACCACGAAGCGAAAACATCAGAATAAATAACTCTTGCGCCTGATATACCGCTAATGGCACACCGGACGTACGAGACAATTTTGCAAATACCTTTTTCATATCTTCATCGCCCAATGCACGTTTATGGTCGGCACGAGTACCGGTATAAACAGAACGGAACAGATGAGGTACATAAGGAGCTTTCCCAAGATCGACGGCACGATTGTAAACCGCACGAAACGTACGCAGATAAGTGGAAACGGTGTTCCAGCTACAACCACGACTGCGAAGGTAAACTTCGAATCCCTTCAGCCACTCCGAAGTTACTTCACTAAAAAGCAAATCTTCTTCCCCACAATAAGCAATGATGGCATTCAGACTGCTACGATAAACATGCGCAGTACCGAAGTTTCCCTCCATCTGTAGCCCCATGGCTACCTGCTTCATAAATGTTACTACTTTCAACATTTCTCAATTTATTAATTTATTCGACAATAAAGATACAAGTATTCTCACTATTACCACCCGGATATATCCAAAGATATTCTATCATTTATATAACTGCCATCCATCAATATTCATTTTTTATTGTTACTTTTGTGAGAAAATGAAAGAGTTATGAACCAACCAGTAAAGCGCAAACGTATTCCGTACGGAATGATGAACTTTATCGATGTCCGCGAAGACGACTGTTATTACGTGGACAAGACACATTATATCCCGCTTATAGAAAACGCGAACAAGTATTTCTTTTACATTCGCCCGCGAAGGTTCGGAAAGAGCTTAACGATCTCCATGCTCCACCATTATTATAACATATTAGAAGCGGACAAGTTTGAGAAATGGTATGGCGACCTGTACATAGGAAAACATCCCACTCCCGAACGAAATTCATATCTCATCATTTATCTGAACTTTGCCGTAGTTAATGCCGAATTGAATAGTTACCGGCAATCATTGGACGCACATTGCAACACTGAATTCAACTTTTTCTGCGATGTCTATGCGCAATATCTTCCCGAAGGGATAAAGGAAGAAATGAATAAGAAAAAGGGAGCCATAGAGCAACTGGATTATCTATATAAAGAATGTATCAAGACCAATCAGCAGATTTATCTGTTCATTGATGAATACGACCATTTTACAAACAAAATCTTATCAGAACCGTCCTGTCTGGAAGATTACAAGAGCGAGACACACGGAACCGGTTATCTGCGCAGCTTCTTCGATACGGTGAAAGCAGGCACGGACTCCACTATCAAACGTTGCTTCGTGACAGGTGTCAGCCCCGTTACAATGGACGATCTCACCAGCGGATTCAATATCGGCACCAATTATTCGCTCTCTCCGGAATTTAATGAAATGACCGGATTCAACGAAGAAGAGGTGCGCGCAATGCTGGATTATTATGCCACTACCTGCCAGTTTCACCACTCTACCGACGAGCTGATAGAAGCTATGAAGCCTTGGTATGATAATTACTGTTTTGCAGAGAAAAGTTATGGCGGTACTACAATGTACAACTCCAATATGGTACTCTACTTTGTGGATAATTACATCCGAAACGGAGGCTATATGCCACGCAATATGGTAGAAGAAAACATCCGCGTGGATTACAACAAACTACGAATGTTGATCCGCAAAGACAAAGAATTTGCTCATGATGCCTCGACCATTCAGACGTTGGTGCAACAGGGATATGTCACCGGCGAATTGAAAACCGGGTTTCCTGCCGAAACAGTTGCAGAACCGGATAACTTTACCAGCCTATTATTCTATTTCGGAATGTTGACTATCAGCGGTACTAAACGAGGCAAGACATTATTGACCATTCCCAATCAAGTAGTACGTGAGCAACTGTACAGTTACTTACTAGATACTTACAACGAAGCAAATCTCCGCTTTGACAACTGGGAAAAAGGAGAACTGGCATCAGCAATGGCTTATGACGGCGATTGGAAAGCCTACTTCAATTATATTGCCGAATGTCTGCACCGATATTCTTCCCAGCGCGACAAGCAAAAAGGCGAAGCATACGTACATGGATTTACGTTGGCTATGACCGCACAGAACCGTTTCTATCGCCCCATCTCCGAACAGGAGAATCAGGAAGGATATGCCGACATTTTCATGTTTCCCTTACTGGATATTTATAAAGATATGCTCCATTCCTACATTATCGAACTGAAGTATGTCAAAGGAAAGGATAGTGATGAAAAGGTGGAGCAACTCCGACAAGAGGCTATCACACAAGCCAACCGCTATGCCGCCAGTGAAACGGTGCAAAAAGCAATCGGAACAACGACGCTGCACAAAATTATAGTCGTTTATCAAGGGATGAAAATGGTGGTGTGCGAAGAAGTTTAAAGTTCGTATATATTTTCATGTATTATATTATAATAAAAGAGGCTGTCTAACAAGTTTAGACAGCCTCTTTCGATATCTTAGTAGTCTTCTAAATTATTTCTTAGAAGCTTCCAAAGATGCTTTACGGAATTCTTTCATTGCTTTTTCGATTTCCAAAGAAGCTTTACGAGCGCGAGTTCCTGCTGCTTTGTTACCGTTTTCGATCTGTGCGTTAGCATCTTTTGAGAAGTCAGCATACAGAGCTGCTACTTTTTCTACCAATTCTTTCATAATCCTTTTATTTTTTTCGTTAATAATGTGCCGCAAAAATACACTGTTTCCCGAAATAAAAGCATAAAATCAATATTTTTTTTGAAATAATCTTCGAAAAATATCTAAAAAAGGGGCTTTTCACCATTTTTACCTACCTTTGTAGCCATGAAACTGCTTACAGATACCGATTATATACATGCATTGATTGCTGAAGGGGAGCACCAGCAACAGGACTTTAAATTCGAAATTTCCGACGCACGCAAAATTGCCAAAACACTCTCGGCTTTTGCCAACACGGACGGAGGAAGATTACTTATTGGCGTAAAAGACAATGGAAAAATCGCGGGAGTACGCTCCGAAGAAGAAAAATATATGATTGAAGCCGCCGCACAACTTTATTGCGTGCCGGAAGTGGAATACACATTGCAAACATATATAGTGGAGGGACGGCAAGTGTTGGTAGCGACCATCGAAGAGACTCCGCATAAACCGGTTTACGCCAAAGACGAAACCGGGAAACCTCTAGCCTATCTCCGCATCAAGGATGAAAATATTCTGGCAACACCTATACACCTCCGTGTATGGCAACAGAGCGACAGCCCCCGTGGCGAACTGATCCGTTACACCGAACGTGAACAGCTCCTGCTCGAACAACTGGAGCATGGCACTTTACTTTCACTCAACCGCTACTGTCGCCAAACCGGACTTTCACGACGTGCCGCTGAACATCTGCTCGCCAAATTTGTTCGTTATGATATTGTGGAACCCGTATTCGAAAATCATAAATTCTACTTCCGAATAAAAAACGAATAACCACAAACAATACTTAATATTTGACACTTAATACTTAACTATGACCTTTATCAACGAGATTAACGACATACTCTGGACCTATATCCTGATTATCATGTTATTGGGATGTGCTGTCTGGTTCAGCATACGGACACGCTTCGTACAATTCCGCATGATTCGCGAAATGATCGTACTGTTAAGCGAATCTGCGGGCAAAGGGAAGCAGGGAGAGAAACATGTATCTTCTTTTCAGGCATTCGCTATCTCTATCGCCAGCCGTGTGGGTACGGGAAATCTTGCGGGAGTGGCTACCGCCATCGCTATCGGCGGTCCCGGAGCTATTTTCTGGATGTGGGTCATCGCACTGTTAGGGGCTTCGAGTGCTTTCATCGAGTCTACCTTAGGGCAATTATACAAAATACGCGGAAAGGATTCATTCATCGGAGGTCCTGCTTATTATATGAAGAAGGGATCGAAGCAACCGTGGATGGGAATGCTTTTTGCCATATTAATAAGCATCACTTTCGGTTTTGCTTTCAATTCTGTACAGAGCAATACCATCTGTGCTGCTGCGGAGCATGCTTTCGGGGTCAATCATATTATATTGGGAGGGGTACTGACATTGCTGACGTTGGTTATCATCTTCGGAGGTATTCAACGCATTGCCCGTGTCAGCAGCATTATCGTGCCGGTTATGGCATTGGGATATGTGGGGTTGGCGCTGGTGATTGTTATACTCAATATCACTCATTTACCGGGCGTCATCGCGCTAATTGTCAGTCATGCTTTCGGTTGGGAACAGGCACTGGCAGGAGGAGTCGGCATGGCATTGATGCAAGGTATCAAGAGAGGACTCTTCAGCAATGAGGCCGGTATGGGATCGGCTCCGAATGCGGCTGCCACGGCTCATGTCAGTCATCCCGCGAAACAAGGATTGATACAGACTTTGGCAGTATTTACGGATACATTATTGATTTGTACTTGTACGGCTTTTATCATTCTGTTTAGTGGTGCTCCGCTGGATGGATCGACCAATGGGGTGCAGTTGACTCAACAGGCATTGACGAACGAGATCGGTTCTTCGGGCAGCGTCTTCGTTGCTGTGGCTCTTTTCTTTTTCGCTTTCAGCAGTATTCTGGGAAATTATTATTACGGGGAGGCCAATATCCGCTTTATCACTCACCGGAAGTGGGTGCTTCATGGTTACAGGATATTAGTGGGCGGCATGGTGCTCTTCGGGTCACTTGCCACATTGGATATGGTATGGAGCCTGGCAGATGTCACTATGGCATTAATGGCTATCTGCAATCTGATCGCGATCCTCTTCCTTGGAAAATATGCGATCCGCCTGTTAAATGATTACCGGGCACAAAAGAAAGCCGGTATCCAAAGTCCTGTTTTTAAGAAAGAGTCTATGCCGGACATCGAAAAGGACTTGGAATGTTGGTGAAAACCAACTGTTTTTGTACCTTTGCACGGAAATTGACAGATGGTAGTTATATTATATACCTTCCACGCACTCAAATAGTAAATTGTAAATTGTAAAATTGTAAATATAACAATGGGCTTATTTGGTTTATTCAAGAAAAAATCCGATGAAACGAAAGTCGGCAATGTAGAAGATTTCATTTCACTGACCCGGGTGTATTTCCAGTCAGTGATCGCCACAAACTTAGGTATCACCAATATCCGATTCTTGCCGGACGTAGCTAACTTCAAACGTTTGTTTAAAGTGCCTACTCAAAACGGTAAACTGGGATTGGCCGAAAAGTCTGCATCACGCAAAATGCTGATGCAGGATTATGGGCTGAATGAGAATTTCTTCAAGGAAATCGACGCTTCCGTAAAACGTAACTGCCGCACTCAAAATGATATTCAATCTTATTTGTTCATGTATCAGGGATTTTCTAATGATCTGATGATGTTGATGGGAAATCTGATGCAGTGGAAGTTCCGTATGCCGTCGATCTTTAAAAAGGCTCTGTATGGCATGACGCAGAAGACGGTGCATGATGTTTGCACCAAGACGGTATGGAAAGCGGATGATGTGCATAAGACGGCTGCGGCTATCCGCCAATACAAAGAGCGTCTGGGATACTCGGAGCAGTGGATGACGGATTATGTATAATATCGTTCTACTTGCCAAGAAGGAACCGAAACGGAAGGATGACGACACGGAAACGAAAAAATAAGTCGCGTTAAATGTTAGAAAAGCGTAAAGATTAATATGATAGAGAAAGCGGGGGTTTTGTACTTCCGCTTTTTTTGTTATCTTTATGTACTTTTTTCTTTTGTCTTGATACAAAAGAAAAAGTACCAAAAAGAAAAAATCAAGGCTGCATCTGCCCGGCTACTCCGGTCTCATCCCCGGCTAAAGGGCAGAAACTCGCTTCGCTCAAACAGTCTGCCCTTCTTAACGCCGGGAATGAAACCTCCGCTTGACGCCGTGCAGACGAGGCCGGGAGGCCATGCGGCGTGGAATGCTATGCAGTGTAGAGTGCTATGCGGTGTGATTGTGTATTATGTTGCGCTTTGATGATTATGTTGGTAGGTTATGGATGGAGAATACTTAGGGGATGAGATGCTGTTCGGGATTTGAGACATATAGTTCGGGGAGAAGGGAGGTCGTTCAAACTTAAAATGCTTATTATATAATTTAAAAATTGATAGATTGCTTATGAAACAAAAGAAAATGCTTACACTTACTTTTTCACAGTTGAAACAAATCTATGGTCAGGAGATTCCGGAGATAGTGGAGATAGCGGATAAGAGCTCTACTGTTGAGGATTTCAAGGCTGGAATACTGCGGTTGTTGGAGACTTGCAGGATAGAAAACGAAGCTGCGGAGGAGGCGAGGGAGCAAATTCGACTCTTACTTGATTATGATGGGCAAAATGTTCATGAACTGTCTACGGGACAGGATATGTCAGTACAGACTATTCGGCTGCTTTATGAGTTTCTGACGGGGACGTTGGAGAATATGGAGATGCCGACGGATTTGTTTATTGAAATTTTTCAGATGTTTAAACGGTTGAAGGGAGAAGTTATGCCTTTGCCGTCACCGCAGCGTATCAAAAGTCGGAATGACCGGTGGGAAACCGGACTGGATGAAGAGGTACGGGAGATACGGGATGAAAATAAGGAGCGGATGTTGCACTTGCTGATTCAGAAGATTGAGAACAGGAAGTCGAAGCCTTCGGTTCGTTTCCACTTTGAGGAGGGAATGAGTTATGAGGAGAAATACAGGTTGGTAAGTGAGTGGTGGAATGATTTCCGCTTTCACTTGGCGATGGCTGTGAAGAGTCCGGGAGAACTGAATCGGTTCCTGGGGAATTCTCTTTCTTCGGAGACGATGTATTTGCTTTATCGGGCACGGAAGAAGGGGATGCCGTTTTTTGCGACTCCTTATTATTTATCGTTACTCAATATTACAGGATATGGGTATAATGATGAGGCTATCCGGAGTTATATTCTGTATTCGCCACGATTGGTGGAGACGTATGGAAATATTCGTGCGTGGGAAAAGGAGGATATTGTGGAGGTTGGTAAACCTAATGCTGCGGGATGGCTTCTGCCGGACGGACATAATATTCATCGCCGGTATCCGGAGGTGGCTATTCTCATTCCTGACACGATGGGAAGGGCCTGCGGGGGACTTTGTGCTTCTTGCCAGCGGATGTATGATTTCCAAAGCGAACGATTGAATTTCGAGTTTGAGTCTTTACGCCCGAAGGAGTCATGGGATCGTAAGTTGCGCCGGTTGATGACTTATTTTGAAGAGGATACACAGCTGCGGGATATTCTGATTACAGGGGGCGATGCGCTGATGAGTCAGAATAAGACGCTTCAGAATATTTTGGATGCGGTGTATCGGATGGCGGTACGCAAGCAGAAGGCAAATCTCGAACGACCGGAAGGAGAGAAATATGCGGAATTGCAACGGGTACGGCTGGGGTCACGGTTGTTGGCTTATTTGCCGATGCGTATCAATGACGGATTGGTGGATATTCTGCGGGAATTCAAAGAAAAGGCTTCGGCTATCGGGGTGAAACAGTTTATTGTCCAGACTCATTTTCAAACACCGCTGGAGGTCACGCCTGAAGCTAAAGAGGCGATTCGGAAAATTCTTTCTGCCGGATGGATTATCACGAATCAGTTGGTATATACAGTGGCTGCTTCGCGTCGGGGACATACGACACGGCTTCGCCAGGTGCTCAATTCATTGGGCGTGGTATGTTATTATACTTTCTCGGTGAAGGGATTCAATGAGAATTATGCAGTATTTGCTCCCAACAGCCGTTCGATGCAGGAACAACAGGAGGAAAAGATTTATGGTCGGATGACACTGGAACAGGCGGAGGAATTATACAAAATATTAGAGACGAAAGTCGGAACGGAAGAGGAGACGAAAGAAGATGTTGCCAAGCAATTAAGACATTTCATGAGAAAACATCATTTGCCTTTCCTTGCTACGGATCGCAGTGTATTGAATTTGCCGGCTATCGGTAAGAGTATGACCTTCCAATTGGTGGGACTGACGGAAGAAGGAAAACGGATTCTACGCTTCGAACATGACGGCACTCGTCATCATAGCCCGATTATCGACCAGATGGGACAGATTTATATTGTAGAAAATAAATCACTGGCCGCTTATCTGCGCCAATTAGCCAAGATGGGAGAAGATCCGGAAGATTATGCTTCTATCTGGAATTATACGAAAGGAGAAACCGAACCTCGCTTCAGTCTTTACGAGTATCCTGATTTCCCCTTCCGCACTACTGATAAAATGAGTAATTTAGAAATAAGTAATAAGTACTAAGTAATAAGTATTAAGTATTACCGAAGCTGCTGGATAATACCTGCTATTTGATACTTGTCGATTAATACTTAAACTTGTTGATTGATACTTGTCGGTTAATACTTAATACTTATTCATCATTCTTTTACACGTATTACTATATTTGCAATAATTGCAGTTAGGCCTCCGGTGGTGATCCCTGAAGAGAAGATACTTCGAATTGCTTCCGGGGCTTGTTGTAATACGTCCGGCATTAATTCTACTCCTAGGCCTAAGGAAAGGCTGACTGCTAATACCAGAGTTTCTTTACGGCCTATTTCTTGTGAGGAGATAATACGGATTCCTGCCGCTGCTACTGTACCGAACATTAGTAAGGTTGCACCACCCAATACAGGATCGGGCATTAAGGAGAATACGGCACCTACAATGGGAAATAATCCCAAAAGAACGAGCATTGCTGCGATATAATAACCGACATAGCGGCTGGCTACTCCGGTCAGTTGGATAATACCGTTATTCTGTGCAAAGATGGAGTTGGGGAAAGAGTTGAATATACCGGCGAGGAAGGAGTTGAATCCATCTGCCATTACTCCACCGGAAACTCGTTTCAAATAGGAATCTCCTTCAATGGGAAGTCCGGAAATCATAGAGTTGGCAGTCACGTCACCTGTTGCTTCGATGGCAGTTATCAGGTAGACCAGACCAATGGCTATGAAAGAAGACACATTGAAATCAACACCATATTTAAAAGGTTGGGGAATATTAAAGCTCATCAGCATTTCTACATTCAATGCACTCATATCCACTTTTCCCAAAACAAATGCCAAACCATAACCCAGACAAAGTCCGAGTACAATGGAACTCATGCGCAGGTATTTGTTCCCACAACGGTTGAAAAATAAGACGCTAAGAAGTACCAGTGCTGCAATAGACAGGTTTTTCCAGGTAGCAAACGTACCGTTATCCATAGCTGCATATCCACCTCCGCAAGATACGATACCTACTTTTATCAGGCTCAATCCGATAAGCAGTACGACAATACCGGAAACCAGCGGAGTGATGATATTACGCAAATATTTGAATGTGCGGCTGACAATCATTTCGATAGGTGCGGCAGCCATACAGGAACCGAAAATCAACGGCAATCCGCCTACCATTCCTGTGGCGATGATAGGACCGATAAAAGAAAAACTGGTTCCCTGGATGCAGAGCAGCTTTGCTCCTATCGGACCGAAACGACGGCATTGTATAAAGGTAGATACTCCCGAAGCAAAAAGGGACATGGAAACTAGAAAGCTTGTCTTTTCTACATCCAGTTTCAAGGCACTCGCTATGATAAGCGGCGGTGTGATAATTGCCACGAAAATAGCCAAGAGATGTTGTAAAGCCGCAAACAGGGCGTCTTTAAAAGGGGGACGGTCTTCTACGCCGTAGATTAAATCAGTTTTCATTTAATAGGTTGTTCTATATATTTTGTAAGTTCCACAAAGGGATAAACGGAGATTCCTCTGAAGTTCGGATTCTTTTAGCCTGACTTCTTTTTACTCTATTTCTTTTAACTCGCTTTTTAATCCGTTTTTTGGTTCGATTTTTGGTTCGATTTTTTTAGTTCAGCGTCCATTTCAGAGCAAGCGTCGGGATCACATAAAAGCCATCGCGACCACCGAAGTTATTGCTCAATTCGACTTCGGAGCCAACGCTTAGATTGAAGTTTTTATTTACTCCCTTGATTTGATTCAGGTTTACCCAAAATTGTGGTTCGGAGAGGAAGATAGTCTTTCCGTAGTTCGTTTCTTCACGCCACCAGTCGGCAAAGCCGGAGAAAGTGAGCAGGTTACGGCAGAAGTTTACGTACCATGTACCTGTCAACTGGAAGTTGTTGGGTGATGAGTGTTTCTGAATATACTTATACATGGCGGTCAGTGTGAAGCCTTTGGAAAAAGAAGCATTATTAAAGGTATACGTGGCTCCTGCCAGATAAGCATTTTTATAAGACATACCTTTGGATAATCCACCGTTATATTCAAGATGCGCAGAGAAAGGACCTTTCCAGAATTTCACTTCACGGGCTATTTCCCAATAAGCAGCAGCGACACCTTCGGAGGTATAATCCATATCGACAAAGAAATAAGTACTTCCCCAAGTATCAGGATGAAACTTCTCTACTGTGGAAGTTAACAGCGGACGACCTTGCAAATCTTTATCATACAAAGAACGTCCAAAATCATAATGTAACTGGATGTTTTGCGCCTGCAATCCCGGTACGGCAGAGAGCAACATACAAAGGAAAAGAGCAGAGATAATCTGTTTCATAAGTAAATGTGTTTAAATGAAGATGCAAAAATAGTTAAAGCTACACATATAAACACACTACTTTTATCTTTTTTTATTCCAGGTTATTATTTCCCGTGTCCCACCAAAGCCTTGTACCTCCATGATCGTTTCCTCCTAAAGCTTCCACAAGCGCGGAATATTGTTCCGGGTCTTCCGTCTGTAAGGTACCGGGGAAGTTTAGACGGCGCACCATAATCTCCGTGTCGATAGAACCGTTTCTGCTATGGTTGAATCGTACGGGAAATAAACGGGGATACCCTGTTCGTCTTTGTTCTGCCCAAGCTTCGCAACCTTCCGGAAACATAGCAATCCACTTCTGCGTAATGATCTTCTCCAGTTTCGTTTCCTTATCATCCAGCGGATTCCATTTGGGAGAGACTTTACAACGGGCCTCTATATTATTTTCTTCATCATACGTGTCTATAAAGTCGGAGGCGGTCTGTTCACTTTGCAGATAATCTTCTACGCCATAGATTCCCCATTGATGGAAAGAAGTAGTTACACCGTTCTGATAACAGGTTTCTTCATCTTCATCCGTCCACCCGCGCAATGCAGCTTCGGCACGCAGAAACCAAACTTCCGAAGCAGTCATCAGAGGCGCATCGGTGCTTTGCTTGACAAACAGCTTCGACAATCCGGAATAATGACTATGAGCAAAACATGTCCCCTGACGAATTCCACGATATTGTCCTTTCAGGGTTTCATCCGTACAGAGTTCGAAATAAATTCCAAGACGGGGATCATTATATCCCACCAAGATTGATTCCATATTCGCACTCATGTAAGTTTCATTCCACACACGATTAAGTTCTCCCAATGGATTGGTATATCCGGATTTGGTAGAAACAACAGCTCCGCCTGTTTCCGCTTCAAAGAAGCCGTAATCGTTTTCTTTTATTTTCTGTATTTCAGCACGTGCCTTATCGGGGGCAACAGAGGCAATACGCATAGCCAGCCGCAAACGCAACGAATTGGCAAACTTTACCCAGGAAGGGTATTTACCATCCAACAAAATATCAAAACGTGCAAATCCATTGAATTCCGGTTTCTCCTCTATATAACCGGTGAGGGCAACCACGGCAGAATCGAGTTCATTGAAAAACTCATAATAAACATCTTTTTGTTTATCAGGACGGTAGTGGTTTTCTGCATTCGCAAAATTCTTATAAATGATGGGACCATAATAATCCGTCACACGATGCATGGCTTCTACCTTTAATATTTTCGTGATCCCGAACAAAGCAGGATGTGTATTCCGGGTAGCATTCTCCGATTGGTATATCTGCGGGAAAATATAAGAATACATATGCGTCCACATGGCGCTGTTCCAACCATCCTGCATATTATAGTCGGAATTATGTGAACCTCCGTTCAAGGGTTTGCCGTCATGCATATATCCACCAAACATATCTGCGTTCAGATTCTGTATCAGCTGGAAAGGCCAGTTCTTTCCTTTTCCGTAGTCGTAATTAAAATAAATACCTTGCTGAATAATTCCCAAACGGATTCCATAGCCATTGTCATCAATAATCAAGTCATCATCCGTGATACCGGACAAATCGGTATTGTAATCACGGAAATTACCGGTACATGCTACAGAAAAGAGCAGTAAGCCCAGCAAGTATAAATATACATATTTTCTCTTCATTTCTCTCTCCTACCTTTAAAATTCACATTTCAGAGTAAAGCCCAAACTACGGGTCGTAGGCATTCCGAATACTTCAATCCCTTGGTTATCATTCCCGGTGGAAAGTACCAAATCCGGATCAAAAGGAGCTTTCTTATATAAGAAACATAGATTGCGGGCCACAAACGAAAGCTGCACATCTTTCAGAACCTTCGTTTTTTGTATCCACTTCTTTGAGAAATTGTAGCTCAACGATACTTCGCGTAACCGTAAATTAGTGGCATCATACATATAATACTCTGTCACTCCGGCACGCCCGCCCACTACATTTTTATAGAATCCTTTCACATTATCGATCTGCTGACCTTCAAGCATCACATATCCTCTGTCGCGTGCATCAGCCGTAATTTCCGATACGCCATAGAGATCCATTTCCGCTTGTGTCTGCGAAAGGACTTTTCCTCCGTAACGCCAGTCAAGCAGGAAATAAAGGCTGAATCCTTTGTAAGAGAATGTGTGATCCCATCCCATCATAAAGACAGGGTTGGCATTTCCTACTTTCACCGTATTTCCGTCACCTTCCACCAATGGAAGTCCTTTGTAATCTCCTTCTGTTTCATAAACAATGTTTCCTGCGGCATCACGCACAAAGGCTTTACCATAGATATCACCGATAGAACCACCTTTCACCAGTTTCATTGCATAACTGGAAGAAAAGCTCGTAGGTCCGTAGACCAATTCTTTCAACTCGTCGTGCAGCTTCACGATCTTATTCTTGTTGGTAGAGAAGTTGATGGAAGTTTTCCAGGTGAAATCAGAAGTCAGTATCGGAGTTCCGTTCAGTGTCACTTCCCATCCTTGGTTTTGGATATTCCCAGCATTTACATATCGGAAAGCATACTTGTCACCTGCAAGAGCAGGAAGTTTGAAGAACTGATTATAAGTGTTGGTACGATAATAGGTCAGATTGATTCCTAACCGATGTTGGAAGAATCTCCATTCCGTTCCGAATTCCATGGCATGAGTCATTTCCGGCTCCATATCTTTGAAAGGAGCGGCATCATTTGCCTGTATCTCGCCACCGGCACTGATATGCGAAGCGGAATTAGTGACAAATACAGGAATATCGTTCCCCACTTTACTATAGGCACCACGCAGTTTCGCAAAAGAAATCCATTCGGGCAGCTTCACCCATTTATCAAGCAATATGGAAAGACCAACGGAAGGATAAGCAAATCCCGCTTTCTCATGTTCAGTATAAGCCAAGGTTGATGCCCAGTCATTACGAGCTGTCAAATCAAGAAATAATTTTTCCTTGTAGCCAATCTGTGCTGTACCGAAAATAGATTGAAGCTGACGATGCTCATCTATTTTCTGGTCAATACTGGCAGAACTGTTCATGATGATATTGGCAATATTAAATACATTAGCAAACTTCAGAGAAGCATTCTTGGAATCATAACGGGTCGAGTTTCTGATTCGATCATTTATACTACCGCCAATAGCCGCATCCAGTGTAAAATCTCCCCAGGTTTTCTTAAACATCGCCATGACATCACCATACATCTGCGTTTCCTGATAATCCATTTCAATATATCGACCGTTCGCTCCACACAGGGCAGTAGCGGTAGATGCATAGAATTTCTGACGCAACTTGTCAGCCCAGTAGTCCATGTTGCCACGAGCTTGAATAGTCAACCAATCATTTATCTTAAAGTTTGCCGAAAGGGAAAGGATAATGCGCGTACGCGTTTCTTTACTTTGTATACGGTTCACTATCCAATATGGATTCTGTTCGAAGTCTTCGGTAAATGTATGCCAGTTTTGCACATTCAAATTCCGTTCTTCGTCATAGGTTTCAAAATGGTCTTTATAATAAGACAGATTCTCACCACGAGGAAAACGATAAAGCCCTACCAACGGATTCATATAAAAACCTCCCGATACCGGCTTATTCTCAACAGTCTGTTTCATTACATTCACATTACCATCCAGTTTCAAACGTTTGTTGAACATGGTAGCTGTTTCGCGTAGGTTTATATTATGTTTCTTCAGCTTGTTTTTATCCATAATCCCCTTTCCAGTGGTGTTGGCATAGGAGAAATAAGTTTGTAGAGTTTCATTTCCATAGCTGACGGACACAGAAGTCATTGAGGTCAATCCGGTACGGAAAAAATCATTCAGGTTATCATGAGCCGTCAGATTATCTTTCTCACCCCAGCTGTCTACCACATCACTGACACCGTAACGATTTTGCATTTTAGGCAGGCTGAATGCTTTCTCGAAAGTTAGTCCTGTAGAGAAATTAATATTCCTTTGCCCGACAGAATTCCCTTTTTTAGTAGTGATAAGAATGACCCCGTTAGCAGCCATGCTACCATATAAAGCTGCTGCTGGAGCACCTTTCAAGATACTGATGCTTTCCACATCTTCCGGGTTCAGGTTAGAAATCCCATCTCCTCCATCACGGTTGCCGGCATTCGCCGTACCTCCAATAGCCGAATAAGCCTGCTCGGAAGAGGTATTCGACATCGGCACTCCGTCTATCACATACAGCGGTTGATTATCACCGGACACCGAACGGATTCCCCGGAGACTGACTTTGGCAGACCCTCCCATTCCGGAAGAGTTTTTATTGATTTGTACACCGGCTGCTTTTCCCGCCAGGGCAGTAATCATATTTATTTCTTTTATACGATTCAGTTCCTCACCTTTGATTTTCTGCGCAGAATAAGCCAGTGTAGCTTCATCCTTTTCAATTCCCAAGGCTGTTACGATGACATGATCAAGCATCACCGCGTCTTCCTGAAGGCGTATTTCAAGCATAGTCCGACCTGTCACATTGACTTCTAAAGTCTTGTAACCTACAAAAGAAACCTGCAAGACAGCACTATCCGGAACAGATAAAAAGAATCGTCCATCAATATCGGTCACAGTACCATTGGCTCCCCCTTTCTCTCGTATTGTAGCACCGATTAGTGGTTCACCATAGACATCAATAACACGCCCTCTCACGGTATAATTGTCAGAAGGAGTTTCTATCGTCCCTCTTAACAGTTGTTGCTCCGAAGCATAACAATTCCCACCCTCCAGGAAAAATAAGCTCATTAAGAAACAACTTACTAAAATTTCTTTTTTCAATGATATAATAAGATACTGTTTGTTCATCACACCGCAAAAATAACTAAATATTTTAAATCTAGCATTTTTTCTCATTGATTTTGAGGGAAATAAACATTATCACTATTTTTGTACGAAATTAAAATGAACGATAACATGGAAATCGAAACACATCCGCTAGAACCATTTCTCCCAGCGAAATCAAAATTGCTTATGCTGGGCAGTTTCCCGCCACAGAAAAAAAGATGGTCGATGGATTTTTATTATCCAAACCTAAACAATGACATGTGGCGTATATATGGAACCTTATTCTTTAATGATAAGAATCATTTTCTGAATTCGACACTAAAATCGTTTTGTCGTGAGCAAATCATAGACTTTTTGAACGAAAAGGGAATTGCCCTGTTTGATACCGCTTCATCCATCCGCCGGTTGCAGGATAACGCATCGGATAAGTTTCTCGAAGTAGTGGAGGCTACCGATGTAGCAGCATTGCTGCGACAACTTCCCGAATGTAAAGCCATCGTCACTACGGGGCAAAAAGCAACGGACACTCTCCGGCAGCAATTCGAAATAGAAGAGCCGAAAGTAGGCGATTACTCCGAGTTCGTTTTTGAAGGACGCGCCATGCGGCTTTACCGGATGCCTTCATCATCAAGAGCATATCCACTGGCGTTGGACAAGAAAGCAGCCGCTTACCGGATTATGTTTCAGGATTTGCAGATATTGAGGTGAGGTTTAAGTAGTAAGTATTAGGTATCAAGTATTAAGTGTTAAGTATTAAGTGTTAAGTATTACATAGTAAGAATTAAATTATAAATGAATATGGCAACATTATTTTTGCAGTACCCGGCATGCAGCACATGCCAGAAAGCCAAGAAATGGTTAACAGAAAATAACATTGAGTTTACAAACCGATTAATTGTAGAAGAAAATCCTACAGTTGAAGAATTAAAAGCATGGATTCCACGTAGCGGTTTACCGGTGAAGAAATTCTTCAACACGAGTGGATTAGTATATAAAGAGCTGAAACTAAGCGAGAAGCTGCCTGCTATGAGTGAGGAAGAACAGATAGCACTCTTGGCAACGAACGGTAAATTGGTGAAACGTCCATTGGTAGTGACAGACAGCTTCGTTCTGGTCGGTTTCAAGCCCG
>OGIX01000659.1_pt1 | contig 21315 bp, 19 predicted proteins | sample 1571901 | NCBI WGS metagenome assembly OGIX01 (sample SAMEA2582102, study PRJEB24529) | metagenome | biome: Human gut stool | place: China | collected 2011
CCCTCCTTATCTCTTAAAGTTCCGGAGATATTCAAATCCCGCAGCTGCCGGCAGTGCTGGTGGTCCGGTCAGTTTGGACACTGCGATCATTACCAAGCTTTCACGAGTCCTGATGCTGGCACCGGCTGCGATGATTATTGGCTGGTGGTACCTAAAACAAGGGATTAAAGATGGCTCAATCGTTTTAACGAACGACCAAAAACGCGTCCCGATTCCTTGGTTTATGGTCGGCTTTATTCTGGCCAGCGTGATTGGAACCTTTATGCCATTAGGCGTTGCAGTTATTGCTGGTCTGGTTAAGCTGGCCTACCTGGTCTTGGGAATGGCAATGGCTGCCCTTGGTATGAGCGTTAACTTTAAGGTCTTGCTGACGCGCGGCCGCAACGCGCTGCTGGCTGCCATTTTAGGCTCGGTGGTATTATTGACCTTCGTGGCTGTTATGAGCAAATTATTCTTCTAAATGCCAAAAAAGAGCTGAGGAATTCCTCAGCTCTTTTTTAATTGCTCACAACCGTATTATATTCGGCACCGTTTGGCAGCGTGAACTCAAGATTGTTGATTCCATCATAGCCATTTTGAACGGCATAGTTGTAAAGCCTGGTTTCCGTGTTGGTAACATGTTTTGGCTTTTCGCCGATCGATTTGCGAATTGCCTTGGAGACCCGGTTGATCTCAGTTGGCGTGACTGCCTGGAAGGATACGCCATCAATCGTGGCACTGATTCCCTGCAGATGATCGATCTTGACGTTGCTCAGTGCCGGACTGTATTTGGTATAAAGCGTCGTAACGGCTTTAACCGGCAAATCAGTCCGCACGCCATCGCCAGCCGCCTGCAAAAGCTTGTTGGCAACCGTGATCGAGCCATTTTCCTTAAACTTGTTGATAACGGCCTCTAAAATCTGCTGTTGACGGTATTGACGGCCATAATCGCCTCTTGGATCATCATAGCGCATCCGGGAATATTTAAGCGCTTGACTGCCGTTTAAATGCTGCTTGCCCTTTTTAAAGTGGTGTCCTTCATAGGTAAAGGCAAACGAGTTGTTGACCGTTACTCCGCCAACTGCATCCACGACTTTTTCCAAGACGCCCATATTGACGGACGCGTAGTAGTCGATCTTAATACCAAGCAGATCCTCAACCTGTTTCTTCGTTTCCTTGACGCCGCCCAGCGAGTAGGCCGCGTTCAGCTTAACGTAGGTATAGCCGCCCTTGACTTTGACCTTGATTGGAATGTCACGGGAAATAGCAGTCATCCGTACTGTTTTCTTTTTAGGATTGACGGTAATGACTTCAATCGAGTCTGTGTTGCCGGCTCCCCAATTCTTGCGCCCTAAAGCACCAGAATCGAGCCCCAGCGTTAGAATCGTGATGGGCTTGCCCTGCCGCAGTTTCTTATCGACTTTTTCGCTGTTGCTGAATACTTTTGAGGCTGCCTGATGAACTTGATAGTACTCATAGCCGCCACCTGCTGCCAAAGCGATTACGATCAGCGCCAGCAGCCATTTAAGCCAACGCCATTTCTTCTTTTTGGGCGTTTTGGCTGGTTGTGTTTTTTCTTCCATTCTTCCGTTCGCATCAATAATTAAGAACCCTGCAAAATCAACTTTTGGCGATTCTCAATCAATAACGCGATCCTTCCCGTCATTGATTTGGCAGTCACATAAATAATTGCCACGTTTAGCCTGACTAATTCAATTTAGCAGAAAAAAACAGTGATAATCTGATTTCACCGAAAAATTTAACAATCAATAACTTTTTTAAAAAAAATTTATAAATTATTTTAAAATAAAAAGCACCGTTTCGGTAAAACGATGCTTCGAATTATTAAAGTCTGATTTTAGTACCAGCCATTGCTCAGCCAGTGCTGCTTAGCATTCGTCCAAGAACCGTAACGACCAGCAACATACTGATCAGCAACGCGTTCTTGGTTGGCAGGTGAGTAGTCGCCATTCAGGTAGGCCGCGCTCAATTGGTACTTACCGATGTATTGACCATTGCGGGCGCCATAGTTGTTGCCAGATTCATGAGCGGCGATCCAAGCCTTGGCATCTGCTTCAGAGCCGTAAGCCGTGGAAGTGTAGTTGGAAGTGGTTTGTGAAGTTTGAGCAGCAGCTGATTGCGTAGTTGCTTGAGCGGCTGGCTGAGCAATCGTTTGAACATCAGTTGCCTGGCCATCAGTCTTAACAACCAATTGTTGACCAACGTAGATCTTGTTGATGTCTTGAATGTTGTTTTGCTGAGCCAGCGTTTGAACCAAGCTGTTGTCATTAGCGAACTTTTGAGAAATGCTGGACAGCGTGTCGCCGGATTGAACCGTGTACAGCGTGTCAGCGTTGGCAACCGTAGCCGTAGCAGCAACGCCAAAGGCAACGGCACCCAAAGCAGCGGTAATCTTCTTAAAGTTCTTCTTCATAAAAATCAAAACCATCCTTTATCAATTATCAATTCGTTTTATCATTTCCTTATCAACGTCCCTTATCATACACGCTTAATATTACTAATTGATAACAAGGCAATTGCGTTTTAAGAGTTTTTTATGGCTATTTTGTAATATTCTGTAATAAAATCATAATCACCCAAACGGCCTTTTGATTATAAATGTTGTTAGATCAATATTTTTCGGTTTGACTAACTTTTTTATATTGACGTTTGAAATGTTGCAAAAAAAATCGTAAAAAGTCACACAAAAACCATTTTTATGATTTCAGCGGCTTTTTACGACCAGATTTTAAGACTGAATTACGCCTTATATTACATTAATGTTGCAAAAAAATTCTCCAAGTAAACGGCAACGCCATCCTCATTATTAGATTTGGTCAGATGATCGGCAGCTTTTTTGACGCTATCCAAACCATTTGCCATTACTACGCCATCGCCAGCATCGCGAATCATCTCATAATCATTATCGGCATCGCCAAACGTCATCAGATTGGCAAAATCCCAGCCATAATGCTCCAGCAGTGCCCGCAGACCCACGCTCTTGTTGACCCCGTTTGGTAAAAATTCCAATACCATTGGCTGCGATTGGACAACATTGACCCGCTGCCGTAATTCATCAGGAACGGCTGGCAGAACCTCTTGACTCATCTTGGCAGCCGGAATCGCCATAATCGCCTTGGCATAGACATGGTCGCCACCCGGTAGGTCATTGAAGTGTGCGTCTTTAAATTCAATGTTTTTTAAAATCGTTTTATAGATGGAACGCGGCATGTCCATGATTTCATAGACGCGATCAAAGTCCAGAACATCCAGCGAAAAATCGTGCTGCTTGGCAAAATCAAAGACTGCCTGCAGCTTGTCTTTTGAGATCCCATGTTCTGACAAAGCAGCCCGTGTTTGATTATTGACGACCAACCCGCCATTAAAAGTAATCGTGTAGTCGTCAGCCGTAGTCAGACCTAATTGTTCAATATAAGGCCAGATTGCGTTGATTGGGCGACCCGTACAGAGCACGATTTTGATGCCTTGTTCATGCAGCCGTTTCAAGACCGCCTCGTTTCGGGGACTGATCTCTTTTTGGCTGTTGAGCAGCGTGTTATCCATATCTAATGCAATCATTTTAATCATAAGCGTTTCTCTTTTCTATTTGTTTTTCAAGATCGTTTTAACAATCAGCCGCGTAAAGTACGCATTCCCCTGCTCATTCATATGAACCTTGTCCTGCGCAAACCACTCGGCATGACCATTGGCAGCCTGATTCCAGTCAATCACGTTTACGTTGGCATTTTGCTTAGCGGCCTGCTTGATCTGATCACAAACCGTCTGTTCCCAGTCACGCGTCGGCACGTGCGGCGTGATCCAATAAACCTGATGATCCTTGCCGATTGCCGTTAAGATATCATTAATCGTCTGCGAATCCATCGCGCCGTTGGTTCCTAGATTTAAAATCACGTTTTTTTGCAGCTGCCCCTTGGCTTTAAGATCTTTAATAACGGCTGGCGTAGCGCTCCCCTGACGCCCGACTTCAGCATCAACATAAGCATGCGGCATGATTTCTTGAATATCCTGAGATGCATCGGCCATTACCGAATCACCAATTGCCGTGACTTTTAGCTCTGAGGCTGCTTTAAGCTGGTTCGAGGTCAGACCATATTTTTTCTGCAGCGACTTGCTGTTGACGTTAACTTTAGCCGCCTTTCCCTTTGCAATCTGCTTGTTTTTGGCAGCCGTGGCCTGGCGACTCTTTTCAATGCGGGTCTGAACCGCACTTTTTTTAGCCGGCTTGCTTGGCAGCATCAGACCGCACAGCGCGATAAAGCAGATGATGACGACTGGGCCAACTTTCAGCCATTGGTGCCAATCATGCATTTTAAAGTCGATCCAATGACGAATGCTGGCCGGCAGATACCGCCACTGATAATGAGCAAGCGGCTGTTCAACCAATCGATAGGAGAACTCGCTGATCGCTAAAATCAACAGACATTCAACCAAAGCATTGATTACTGGGTGCCGGCCAATCTCAACGACTCGTTCATAAAAGACCATAACCGGCAGCTGGTAGACGTAAATGCCGTATGAGCGCTGACCGATCCAGGTAAAGAAAGGGTTGGTCAGCCAGCGATTCATATGACTGCCTGGATGAACTACCGTCGCAATCAAAATCATTCCGATCAGGCTGTAAAAAAACATGCCGCCGCGATAGGTCCAGCTGCTTTGGCCTGGCAGCGTAAAAAAGCCCAACAGCGTGATCAGCAGTGCCCCAATCCCGACTCCATCCAAGATTCTGGCAGCATGTGCCGTCAAGCTGGCGTTAAGGCGATCAATCGGCCAGCATAAGGCCAGCCAGGAACCCAAAAGCAGCGAAAAGGCTCGGGTATCGGTTCCATAGTAGACTCGGTTGATATTTTGCGGATCAAACAGCAGCGCCATTTCAACTGCTGAAGCAACCGCCAGGATAAAGACGGTCCACTTGATTTTGGAACGTTTGCGCAAAATCAAAAACAGCATGAATAAAATCAGTGGCCATAAGAAGTAAAACTGGGCTTCAACGCCTAACGTCCACAAATGCGTAAACGGCGACTCGCCATTGAAACGATCAAAATAAGACTGGCCATGGCCGATTTCCCACCAGTTGTAGACCCATAGCAGATTAGTAGCGATGGTACTTTTGATATTATGCAGCAGATCGCGAGCAAACAGGGTAATATAAGCCGTCGTGACCGTCAGCATAACGATCAGCACCGGATACAGCCGCCGCAGACGCTTAAGGTAAAACTTCGTCAGCTGAATACCGCCCGTCTGATCCATTTGCCGCACCAGCTGTAAGGTAACGAAATACCCAGAGATCAATAAGAACAGCGGCACGCCCAAATAACCGCCTGGCAACGTTGTCGGCAACAGGTGATAGATGATCACGCCAAGCACGGCCAACGTTCGGACGCCATCAATTCCTGTCACGTATTGCTTGGACCGCATAGATTTCCCCCCAAATAAAAAAATAACAACTTTTATTATAATCACAGTTGACCAACAAGTCCCATTAAAATGATTTTTTTATAAAACAACGGTCGTGACAGCATTTTTCTGCCCCGACCGTTATTAGAAATATCAGAATTACTTAATCAGCCGACTCGGTTTTCACGCAGAATCGCCTTGACCAGCTGATCGGCTTCTGGGGTTCGTTTCCATTCCTCCCAGTGATCCATCGACTCATCTTGCATCTGATAGTGCGTGTTGATGAAATGCTCATAATTGATCACGTTTTGTGAATGTGGGATATTCAGCTTTAAAATACGAACTTCCTTAATATAGCCACGCTCAGCAGCCAGCTCGGCACGGCCGTTATGCACCATATTGCCGATTTCATAATATTTGGTGCCATCATTACGCGTAATTTCTTCTATTAGGGTAAAGACTTCATGCTGTTCTTCCATTAAATAAATCCCCTTTCGCATCTATTGTATCAGAAAACAAAAATCATCGCCGTGGACCGACGATGATTGGCATAAGAGAGAAAGAGAATTGATTAGAAGGTAAATACTTAATACCTTGTGACTATATATTACAAAATATTGTAAGCGCTGTCAATAGTTATTCAGATTTTTTCAGCTGTTAACATAAAATAAAAAGAAGAAACGGCCAACCGCTTCTTCTTTTTATAATTACTGTACCGTAACCGACTTAGCCAGGTTACGCGGCTTGTCAACGTCCAAGCCCTTGCCCAGACTCGTGTAGTAGGCAAGCAGCTGTGCAGGAACGACACTCAAAAGCGGCGTCAGCAGTTCGTCAACGTCTGGAATGATGATATTGTCGTCTTCATGTGCCAGATGACGTGAAACAATCGTTAAGACAGCAGCACCCCGTGACTGCGTTTCTTCCAGATTGCTGCGCGTAAGGCCCGCTGTCCGATCCTGAGTAATAATAGCAATTACCGGCGTTTGGTTTTCAATCAGCGCGATCGTACCATGCTTAAGCTCACCGGATGCAAAACCTTCCGCTTGAACATAGGAGATTTCCTTAAGCTTCAAGGCTGCCTCCAAAGAAACCGACCAGTCAATGCCCCGGCCAATGTAAAAGGCGTTGCGTGGCTTAGAGAGGTAGCGAGAGGCCAGTGCTTCAATGTCTTCTTTTGAGTCGGTAATTGACTGCATCCCGTTGGCGATCGTTCCCAGCTGGTGCTTTAAGTCGAAGTTTTGAGCAGCATCGCGACTCAGGTATTCACCCAATGCCTTGGCCAAAATAGCTTCAACCGCGATCTGAGCCGTGTAGGCCTTAGTGGAGGCAACGGCAATCTCTGGGCCAGCGTACAGCAGCAGGGTAAAGGTAGCCTCACGAGAAAGCGTTGACTTATCAACATTAGTAATCGTCAGGCTTGGCCAGTTGTGCTCATTGACGTGTACCAGTACTTCGCGACTGTCAGCCGTTTCACCACTTTGCGATAGGAACAGGAAGAACGGTTTTTGACTAAGCAGCGGCTGCTCATAGGCAAATTCTGATGAGATATGAACCGTAGTTGGCACGCCACAGAGCTTCTCGAACATCCGGGCCCCAATCAGACCGGCATGATAGCTGGTCCCGGCACCAATGATGTAGATATGATCGGATTCAGCCATTGCCTGCAAAAGCTTTTCGCTGATCTGCGGCTGGTCGTCACTGTCAAAGTATTCTTGAACGAGCTTGCGCATTACGGCAGGCTGCTCATCAATTTCCTTTAGCATATAGAATGGGTAGGTACCCTTGTCGGCAGCGCTTGGATCCATGTCAACCTTAAAGGAATCGCGCTTCTTTTCCGTGCCATCGAATTCTTCAATCGTTACATTGTCTGGCTTGACGATTACCAACTCATGGTCGTTGATTTCCATAAATTCGTTGGTTTCATCAATCATCGACATGGCATCAGAACCTACCATGTTATAGCCTTGGCACAAACCAACCAGCAATGGGCTCTTATTCTTAGCCACAAACAGCGTATCTGGCTGCTCGCGATCCATCAAGGCAAAGGCATATGAAGAATCAGGACTAATCAAGCGCAGAACCTTAAGCAGCGCGTCCTTGGTATCCATCTTGTAATCAACTACGAACTTGTCAACCAACTGAACGATAACTTCCGTGTCGGTTTGACTCTTGAATTCAACACCCTTAAGATATTCTTCTTTCAGCTGCTGATAGTTTTCAATGACCCCGTTGTGAACCAGGTAGAATCGTTCATCATTGGAGTAGTGCGGGTGCGCGTTGGTTTCATTTGGAACACCGTGCGTCGCCCAGCGCGTGTGGCCAATCCCAGCCAACCCTTTAACTTCTGGCGTTAAGGCAGCTTCCAGGTTGCTGATGCGGCCGGAACGCTTAACCAGGTAGTCATGTCCTTTTTCGTCGTTGACGTAGATGCCGGCGGAGTCGTAACCGCGGTATTCCAGACGCTTCAACCCGTCGATCAAAATGGAAACGCTGCGATCGTTTCCTGTAACACCAACAATTCCACACATAATATTTCCCATCCTTCAATAAAATTGGTATAGATAACTTTAAAATCAAGCTATTATTTAATAACACTATTGTATATTAATAATTGCCGGCCCCAATGTCAATCGATTAACCTCGATTGGTATAGAGTCGGCAATTTTTTAATAGTTTTAAAGGCGTCACGGCAACGATTCAGCCCCTCGCTGCCAGCCTAAATATTATCTAAGATTATTTAACTTCAAGCTCGCGGCGGGCAACTTCCGCAATTTTTTCAACATAGGCATGGACCAGTTCTTTGGTTGGCGCTTCAGCCATGATTCGCAAAAGCGGCTCAGTACCAGAAGGACGAACCAAGACGCGCCCATCACCGTTCATTTCTTTTTCAACATCGGCAATGACGGCCTTCAAAGCTGGATTGTCCATTGCAGCTTGCTTGTCAGCCACGGTGATATTAACCAGTTCTTGTGGATAGGTCTTGACATCAGATGCCAGTTCCTTAAGACTCTTGCCACTGGATTTAACGACCTGCAGCAGCTGCAGTGCCGTCAGCATCCCATCACCAGTCGTATTGTGGTCAAGGAAGATAATGTGGCCTGACTGCTCGCCACACAGATTGTAGCCTGACTTCAGCATTTCTTCAACGACATAACGATCGCCAACCTTGGTCTGCACGCTCTTCATGCCATGAGCCTCCATTGCCTTGTACATTCCCAGGTTGCTCATCACCGTGGTAACGATCGTATCTTTTTTCAAGCGGCCATTTTCATTCAGATACTTGCCGCAGATGTACATGATTTTGTCGCCGTCAACCAGATTACCCTCGTTGTCAACGGCAATGCAGCGATCGCCATCACCATCAAATGCCAAACCTAGATCGGCATGGTTGGCAACTACGGCTTCCTGCAGACTTTCCGGATGCGTTGACCCGCAGTCAAGGTTGGTGTTGAGACCATTAGGATTGGCATGAATCGGCGTAAAATCAACATTTAAGTCTGCCAACAGATTGGAGACAAAGCCGCTGGTAGCACCATTGGCAGCATCAACCACTACCTTTAGGCCAGACAGATCCGTTGAAATCGTCTGTTCCAAAAATGACGTGTATGTGAGCGCGCCTTCGTGGTAGTCCTCAACCGTTCCCAAACCAGCATCAGATGGCCGTGGCAAAGTATCCGCTTCGGCATCCAACAGCTGTTCGATCTCATATTCCAGCTCATCGGAAAGCTTGAAGCCATCACTGCCAAAATACTTGATTCCATTATATTGGATTGGATTATGACTGGCCGTGATCATTACACCAGCATCGGCTCCCTGTGCTCTAACCAGGTAGGCAACGCCAGGCGTAGTGACGACGCCTAAGCGCAGTACCTCGATGCCGACCGAAAGCAGACCAGCAACTAAGGCATTTTCCAGCATCTGACCGGAAATTCGCGTATCACGGGAAACCAAGACTTGGGGCTGCTTGCGTTCTGAGTGCCGAGTCAAGACATAGCCCCCGGCACGGCCAACCTTAAAAGCCAGTTCTGGACTCAGGTCGCGATTGGCCACGCCACGAACGCCATCAGTTCCAAAATATTTTAACTTCATGTTTCTCCTCGTTTCTGGGCTAAAAAGCTCCGTTAAAATTCACTATGTTTGATTATACTACTTTGTATCATTTTCGCTTGCCGAAACCGACGAATTATTTGACTGACTGCCAGATGCCGAGCTGGCTGAACTGTGCTTGGCTGAAGAAGCGCTCGCAGACTCCGCTGAACTGTCAGAATTGGACTGCGTTATCGCCGAGCTGGTCGTCGCAGATGAACTGGAATTCTTGTCGCCGCTGTCAGTCTGACTGATTGGTACGGTTACGGAGACCGTATTTGGCATGATCACCACGTTCATTGTCTGACCGCTTTCATTGATTGCCTGCAGCGTTACCGTCCGATGCAGCGTACTTTGCGCGTTTTTAGGCACGTTGACATAAGCAATTACTTTGGCAACCTGTTGAACCTCACTTTTGGCCCCGGTAATCTGGACCTTTTCCAATGCGGCTTTGGGTGTTCCAATCTGATAGCTGCCATTTAAGGTTTTAGAGCTTAAGCGCACTTCTACCGGCACCGTCGCGGTATTGCGCGATTGAATATTGACCTTGATCTTGGCCGGCGTGATCGTATAACTCAATTCCTTATTCAATCCCGATGCCTTCAGACGCACCTCATGCTTGCCGGTTCCCAGCTTGGTCAGATCCGCATAGACCTTAAAATTTTGCGTATTAGCCGTGGTCGTTACCAAGGCAGAGGGTCCGGTAATCTTAATTTTGACGTATTGCGGAAAGCCGGTGACAACGTATTTTTCCGAATTCGACTCAACCTCTAGCGGTATTTTGAGCGTCTGTGTCTTATTGGCCATCAGCGCAGTATTTTGACCGTTTTGTGATGACTGACGCGTATCGCTGCTTTTGCTGCCAGTAACGTATATAAACAATAGGATTGCCAATACCAAGGAAACGATTCGCAACACCCAGACATGGTCGAACAGGCCCATCTTGTCATTTTTCATGCTGATCGCCTCCCTGCTTACGAAAACGCCGCATTAAATTGGTAAGAAAATTCTCGGGACTTGGATGCTGAGGAGTTTCAGTATAAAGCTGCGCCCGCAAAAACTTCAGATAGTCTTTGCGTGACATGCCACGCATTAGCTCGTTGTTTTTGGTGATCGAGACTTCACCCGTTTCTTCTGAGACTACAATCGTCAGCGCATCGGTAACCTCGCTGATCCCGACTGCCGCGCGGTGCCGCGTGCCAAGATCTTTAGGAATCAGCTTCGAGTCAGAAAGCGGCAGATAAGCAGCAGCGACAGCGATGCGATTATTTTTGATGATCACGGCTCCATCATGTAGCGGCGTATTTGGAATAAACGTATTGATCAAAAGGGCACCAGTAACTTCGGCATCCAATGGTATCCCCGTTTCAATATATTCTTCCAGGCCGGTTTCCATCTCAATACAGATCAAGGCCCCAATCCGTCGTTTAGAAAGATATTGAATCGCCTGGTCCAATTGCCGAACCAAGTCCTCTTCTTCTTCGTTGGCTTTAGGCGTACGGGCAAACAGCGCGCCACGGCCTAAATGCTCCAGTCCCCGCCGAATCTCTGGCTGGAAGATCACGACAATGGCGATGACCCCCCAGTTGATGACCTGATCCATCACCCAAGAAACCGTGCTGAGTCCGATATACCAACTGATCAGCTTAACCAGGATGATAATCAGAATCCCTTTGAACAGCTGCACGGCCTTAGTCCCGCGAACCAGCATCAACAACTCATAGATCAAAAACCAGATGACTAAAATGTCAATTAGATTGACCAGATTATGCCAGTTGAGGAGTGATGCAAGAAACTGCAATATATATCTCTCCCTTCTGCCTTAAAATAAAATTCTTAAATATGATTATATCATTAAAAATGTTCGTTATTTAACCAGTCAAGCCGATTGTCTGTTATGCTAGGCGTAAGTTTTTTAAAGAGGTGGTTTTTTGCCTAAACTGTCTTATCAATGGAAATTAAGACTTTATTTTTTGATTCTGCTGGCAACTCTGCAGCTGCTGTTAAAGTCGCCGTTTAATTTTATGGTTCTGAATGTTTTCCTAGCCTATCTGCCAATCGAGTTTAGTTTTTGGGTCCAGCATTTTGCCGATCGACGCTCACTGGCTTTTTGGTCGCTGCTGTTTTTATGGCTGATTTTTTATCCCAATGCTCCCTACGTCATGACTGATCTCTTCCATCTTTCATGGCTGCATCCCCATACCAGTACTACTGGCATCCTGCGTACTGATCCTAAGATGTGGCTGATTTTTGCGCTGATGGTTCTGTCGGCATTCAGCTGTGCAATTTTTGGCACGGTTGAGATGGCCCGCCTCAGTCGACTGTTAGAAAAGATGCTGACGCCTAAATTTTCCCATAGTCATTTAATCTGGGTTGGCTGCTTCTCTTTTCTAGCCGGTATTGGCATCTATATTGGCCGTTTTTTGCGTCTGCATTCAATCTATCTTTTTATAACGCCATCATGGTTTTTTAATCAGCTTTTAAGCATCTGGAGCTGGCCAATGCTTGAATTCGTCTTGATCATGACCATATTGCAGCTGCTGCTTTACTGGTGTTTACACTTGATCAAACAGGCCGATTTGATGTAATTGAGGATTCTCGTCGCTAACTGAGACGAGGATTTTTTATACCAAAATAAAAACCAGGATCGTCAGTGACAATCCCAGTTGAATCCATAAACCTTTATTCAGCTTCTCGGCCGATAATACGGACCTCAGTTTCCAAGCTGACACCGAATTTTTCTTTAACGGTTGCTTGAACATGATGAATTACGTTTAGATAATCCGTTGCCGTACCATGGTCAACATTAACGATAAAACCGGCATGCTTGGTTGAAACCTGCGCGCCGCCTGAGGTATATCCCTGCAGACCGGCATCATGGATCAGCTTGCCGGCAAAGTAGCCTTCTGGACGCTTAAAGACTGAACCGCAAGATGGCAGTTCCAACGGCTGCTTAGCGGCTCGCCGGGCGTTAAGATCATCCATCAATGCGGTAATCTCAGCTTGATCACCTGGCTTCAGATCAAACACGGCTTCCAGAACGATGCCGTGATTATCCTGAACCGCGCTGTGCCGATAGCCAAAATCAAGCTCTTCATTGTCATAATGCTTGATCGTTCCATCTGGCAGCATTGCAGTGACTTCACTGGCAACGTTTTTAGTTTCACCGCCATAGGCACCGGCATTCATAAAAATTGCGCCGCCAACGCTGCCGGGAATGCCAGCAGCAAACTCAAGGCCAGTAAGCGAATGATCGCGAGCTGCCTTGGTTGTTTCAATGTATGAGGCCCCAGCCTGAGCAATGACGCGGTTGCCTTCAACTTGAATCCCATTCATCTGAGTCAGGATCATGGTCAGACCTTCAATACCGCCATCACGCACGATCAGATTGCTGGCGTTGCCGATTACCGTCAGTGGCATGGCATTGGCATCAGCAAACTGAACCAGCTTTTGAACTTCCGCAACGTCTTTAGGGAATGCCAACCAGTCTGCCGGACCGCCAGTTTTAGTATTGGTATACTTTGAAAGTGGCTCGTCCTTTAAGATTTGAATATCAGGAAATTCTTGCATCAGATTATTTGCCATAAATTCGTTCTCTCGCTTTCTCAACAAAAATTCGTCAATCTTTTCTTATTGTAGCATTCTTTTGGAAATTGACGATCCGAACCTCTACAATAGTACCAGATAATTTATTTGCGAGGTTGACTGCAATGACCAAATTTATTTCTTGGAACGTCAATGGATTAAGGGCCGCAATCAAGCATGGCTTTTTACAGGTTTTCAATGAAATGGACGCGGATTTTTTCTGCATCCAAGAAACCAAACTAGCGCCCGGCCAATTGGATCTTGATTTACCCGACTATCATCAATACTGGAACTATGCCGAAAAGAAAGGCTATTCGGGTACGGCCATCTTTGCCAAACAGCCACCGCTTAGCGTTCAATATGGCATCAATGTACCGGAGTTTGATCATGAAGGCCGTGTCATCACTTTAGAGTATCCTGATTTCTATCTGATCAATACCTATGTGCCCAACTCCGGTGCTGAACTGAAGCGCTTGGATTTTCGACATGGCTTTAATGAGGCTTTTTATGAATACGTTAATCAGCTTAGTCAGCAAAAAAGCATCGTTTGGTGTGGCGATCTCAACGTGGCTCACCAAGAAATCGACTTGAAAAATCCGCAGAGCAATCATCATCATCCGGGATTTACCGATGAAGAGCGCTTTGACTTCTCTAAGCTGCTAAAAAGCGGGTTTACTGATACGTTCCGTTATTTTTATCCTGACCAAGAGCACAGCTATTCTTGGTGGAGCTATCGTTTCCACGCTCGGCAGCGCAATGCTGGCTGGCGGATTGATTATTTCGTTGCCTCAGCCGATCTTGACGCACAGCTGGTTGATGCCAAGATTCATGATCAGATTCTTGGCATTGATCACTGTCCCGTCGAATTAGACATTCAGTTATAGGAGGAAATTAACATGAACTTTGTTGCGATGGACTTTGAAACTGCCAGTGGCAAACGCTGGTCGGCCTGCTCGCTTTCTTTGGTCGTCGTTCGGCAAAATCAAATCGTTGATGAGTTCTACACCTTGATCAATCCACAGACGCCTTTTTTCTGGCGCAACGTTCAGATCCATGGCATTCATGAAAAAGACGTTGCCAATGCCCCAGTCTTTCCTGAAGTCTGGGAGCATATTCAGCCATTTTTTGATGCCAACAAGCTGGTGATTGCCCATAACGCCTCCTTTGACAACAGCGTTCTCAAAAATACGCTGACTCATTATGAATTATCGGTTCCCAATTTCTTATCATTGGACACGTTAAAGACCAGTCGCCAGTTCTGGCCGCAGCTGCCTAATCACAAGCTCAATACGATCTGCGATGCATTGAATATTCAGCTGCATCATCATCATAACGCGCTTGATGATGCTCAAGCCTGCGCCAATATCCTGCTGACGCAAAATCGCCAGTTCGGCCCGGAAATGATCAAGCCGTTTATCGTTAATGTCTAATTATCGATTCAGCAAAAAAGCACCGTCAAAACTGACGGTGCTTTTTTGGACCGGCTGACTGCCGATCAAGAGAGTTTTAATGTCTTAGAAAGCCTATTGATCCATGCCGCGTTTTAAAATCTCAACGTCCCACGGTTCCAGTTTGGCTTTCGGAGCGGCTCCGGTCAAGATATCCACAAAGCCGGCCTGCCGTAGATCGGTTGGCAGCAGGCGCGACTCATTGCGCAGATTAAGCACAAAGTAGAGTTCCTGCCCATCCTTAACACGCCGCGTGATTTCCAGATCGGTTGTTTGGCTGGTTAGGCCGGCAAGCCCAGTCTGATCAATGACGCGCTCAATTACTTTGCCAAGTCCCTGATCATCTAAACGCGTGCCAACCTAGCACGCCAGCCCCTTGCCAAATATGTTTTCAACTACGGCTGGCGTGCCGGCATAAAATTCACTGGCATAATGAGCCAATGCCCGAGTTTTTGATCCCGTCAGATTAATCTGATCACACAACAGCCGCCCTTCATATTGCTGCGCTGACTGATCAAAAGCTACTTTGACGGTTTGTCCTGGTACCGTCGCATCAGTTTCTTCAACCCAGATGCCCAATACCCTGCTTAAAGGACCTGGATAGCCGCCCAGGTAGACGTTGTCGGATTCATCAACCATCCCCGATGCATAGGTGGTCAGCAGATGCCCGCCATTTTGCACGTAAGCACTGATTTTTTCGCCCAGTCCCTTTTTAACCATGTACAATACTGGCGCGACGATCAGATCATATTGTGAAAAGTCATCGTCAACGCCAATCACGTCAACTGGGATCTGGTGCTGATAAAACTGGCGGTAGTAGTCCAAGATCAGTGGCACATACTGCAGATCCTGCGTAATCCCGGCCACGTACTCAAAGGCCCAGAAGTTGCTCCAGTCAAAAACAATGGCTGCCTTAGCTGGAGTCGCGGCATCTTTAAAATCTGCGCCCGTTTTTTTCAGATCGTGTCCCAGACGTGCTACTTCTTGAAATGCGCGCGTATCAGTCTGCTGCGAATGACTGATTACGGCACCATGAAATTTTTCGGATCCTCCTACGGCCTGCTTCAACTGAAAATACTGAACGGTGTTCGCGCCATGAGCCACCGCCTGCAGTTCCGTGGCCCGCATTTGATTAGGGCGCTTCAACGGACTGTATGGCTGCCAGTTGACCTGCGAAGGCGTTTATTCCATCAGCATGAACGGCTGGTGTTTCAGTCCCCGCATTAAGTCATAGCGAAACGCGGCTACATAGGCTGGATCGTCATAGGCTGGGTAGCTGTCATAGGCAATGATATCTTGATCCTTGGCCCAGGCATGATAGTCAATCCACTTATTAGGCGTGCCATGGAAATTGGTCAGAATCGGTGTCTGCTTGTCATATTTTTCAATCGTCTGTTTTTCAAGATTGTATAACGAAAGCATTTCATCCGCCTGAAAACGCAGATAGGCAACCGACAGCCCAGCCACGATCGTATGCGTGCCTTCTGCTCCCCAGGCATCACCCAGCTCGTTGGGAACTTGAATCTCATCCCAGTCATAGATCGTATGACTCCAGACATTGTTGTCCCAAGCCTGATTTAGATTATCCAGCGTTTGATAGCGCTGCTTGAGCCATTCTTGAAAAGCCCGGCGACAGTTTTCACAATAGCAGTTGCCGCCATACTCATTATTAACATGCCAAGCAACGATATGCGAATTGCCAGCATAGCGCCGGGCCAATTGATCAACCAATCGACCTGCTAATCGGCGATAGTTGGGTGAACTCGGGCAGAAATTATGTCGTTGACCAAAGACGTGCCGCCGCCCTTGATAATCAACTCTGGCGACATCCGGATATTTTTTAAACATCCAGGCAGGCATCGCGGCCGTGGAAGTTGCCATAACAATCTTAAAGTCAGCTTGACTCAGCTTTGCAACGATATGATCCAGTTTTTCAAAATCATATTCGCCTTCACGCGGTTCTAAAAGGGCCCATGAAAAGACGTTGATCGTTGCCGAATTGATATCGGCCTGCTTAAAGACCTTGATATCGTCATCCCAATCTGTTTCTGGCCATTGATCTGGATTATAGTCGCCGCCATATAGAACGGTCGGCAGTCCTTGCTTCATATTTCTCCCTCCAAGCCTTTATTTTTTATATTCTGCTTTGGCAATTGGCTGACCATGCTCAACCTTGTCCCCAAGCCGAAGCTCTTGCAACTGAACTTTTTGCGGCTGTGTTAAAAAGTCTACAACGATATCATCATAACCGCTTTGTAAAATCAGATCACGGTTGAATTCCATCAACAGGTCACCGGCATGCACGGTCTGTCCTTCTTGGAAATGAATATTAAAGCCGGCGCCACGCATATTGACCGTACCGATACCAACATGAACTACCAGGCCAATCCCGGCAGCTGATTCAATCTCAAAGGCATGCTGCGTTGAGAAGGCAAATTTGATCGTGCCGTCAAATGGTGCATAGATGCGACCATCAGCTGGCTTAATCGCAAAGCCCTTGCCTGGGAATCCTTTTGTGCCGTCTTCATTGGTTACGGAAGCAAGATCAACGACTTTTCCATCGACTGGAGCCAAAAGCGTTAATGTCGTTTGAGCGGCAGAGACATCCTCAACCGTTTCCGCACCATTGCCGGCAGCCAATTCATTCTTTAATTCTTCAACGACTTGAGCATGCTTCTTTTCGCTCAGCGTAACCTTGCTTAAGAAAATGACGATTGACAGCAGCGCCAAAACCATTGGAATGTAAAAGGCCATGCCATCAAACGTACGAATGCTCTTGGCAGTCATGTCAGTTGCCGTAGCACTGCCGGTCATGCCACAGGCTAAGGCAATCCAGCCAACCAAACCATTTGAGATTGCACCCGTCAGCTTATCGATCATCGGCCGCACTGCTAAAACAACGGCTTCGTTTCTCTGACCAGACTTAAGCTGCCCATATTCAATCGCATCCGTCAGCGTCAAAACCGTTACCAGCTGAGCACAGTTGACGTTGAACAAAACCAACCCCAGATCCATTACATAGATGTTGCTGCGGCCAAAGATAAAAATCAAGTAGGCCGCTACCATACAGCATTGACCAATCGTAAACAGCCATTTCCGTGGTACGTATTTGTTGAAAATCGGGAACAATGGGCTGACAAAGAAACCAACGATCGCCGCAATTACCCCAACGACCCAGAAATGACCGGGATCGCCGATAACAAACTTGTACAGGTAGAACAAAACCCCATTGGTAACAACATAGGCACAAGAATACATCAGGTATGCCAGTGCCGGCCACATGATCTGGTCGTTATGGAAAATTGCTGAAAAGACGTCCTTGATCGATGTCTTTTGCTTGGCTGACTGCCGAATGATGTTGTCGTTTTCCTTAGTTCCCAAACAAACCGCCAAGGCACTCAGCAACGCCAGCAGCGTAACGATTGCCGCAAAAGCAAACCAACCGGCTGGACCCTCAGTACGATGGCCGGTTGCCAGATAGGTAAACGTTGTAACGATTGGAACCACGATAATCGTCAAACCGTTCCAGCCAATCGTACCGGCAAAGGCCCCTAGTGAGGTATAGATGCTGCGTTCATGCGAGTCTTCATTCAACGCTGGTACCATGCCCCAATAGGAAACATCAGAAAAAGAATAGAAAATATCAAACGTAATGAAGATCACGACAAACAAAATCGCAAACAGGACCCAGTTGACCTTTGCCAAGCCAAAAATTCCAGTAAACAGGACTAAAAGCAGGGCACCGCTGACGATATTGCCCCATAAGATCCAAGGCTTAAACTTCCCCCAACGCGTGTGGGTATTGTCGACGATTTTGCCCAGCAGCGGATCGATAACCAGCTCAATAATCCGTACCCCAACAATCAAGCCAGTAATCAGTCCGATTAAACGGTTGGCAACTGATTTGCTTAATCCAGCAAACATGCCGCTGGTAACAAAAATAATAAAATAATTGCTCATAACGCCATAAAAAGCGGAGTGGCCAACATTCCCAAAACAGAATGCCGAACGAGAAATCCACTGCTGCTTGCTTAAATGCTGCCGTGGCGCTGCAGTTTTGGTGGTAGTATCCACGATAATGCCTCCCTTAATTTACCCTCACTCAAATCCATCTCGTAATCGATCGTTTCGTTCTAAATGCATTTATCTGAAATCGCTTACAGCTAATATTGTACGCATTTAACGAGTAAAGTAAATAATTTATCATAAAAAATAAATCATTTACCATATTTAGTAAATGATTTATTCAATCCAGCCATTATCACAGATATATCTTTCATTTTATTTCAGTTTAAAACTTTCACGCATAATTAAATTGGTATCAACCAATGCATGAACGTGCGGCCGCTCCGGATTAGCGATTGCATCCCGCAGAATATTCAGCGCCATGCGGGAAATCACCTTTTGATTGATGTTATACGTTGAAAGCGGCGGCGATACGTATTCGGCAATATCGCTGTTGTTAATGCTGATGATGCTGGTATCACGCGGCACGATCACCCCAGCATCGTTAAACGCCTGGAGTACCCCAACGCTTAAGGTATCCGAGGCAATCAAAAAGCCTTCCGGCAGCTGATCGCCGTATTGCTTGATGGCTGCTTCTCCCAGCTGACGACCGTTTAAAACACTGAACGAGCCGCTGGAAAAAACATCCGCCTGCTTGAATTCCAGTTCCTCAGCCACGACTCTAAAGGCCGTTTCCCGTGAGTCTCTTTGTCTTGGCCGCTTCCCGATCTGCGGACCAATACCGCCAATAAAGGCAATCCGCTGGTAGCCAGCATCAGCAAACTGTTCCAGGGCATCTCGCACCGTCATCGACAGATTGGGCTGCACTGAATCAAACAGATGCGGCAATGGATCAGTGTCAACAAACACCCCCGCTGGCAACAGCCGATGCAACCGCTTAAAAACGTTCAGCTCAACGTTATCGTCACCAACGCATAAAAAGCCTTGAAATTCCTCTGCCTGATCAATCAGCTCCTCGGCATATTGAAAGACCTTGACTTGCATGCCGGCATCTTCAATCGTTTTCAGCAGGGCATCCTTAAGACTGGCAAAATACGAGTCCTGCAGCTGTTCTTGGTTGTTCATCCGAAACAGCAGCGCGATCGTGGGTGCAACTGCTGGTTTCTTGCGGTCTTTCCAATACCCCAGCTGGTTGGCAACCTTTAAAATCTTGTTGCGCGTCGTTTGGGTAACCGAAAGCGTCTGATCGTTATTGAGCAGGCGCGAAACCGTGGCTGGCGAATAGCCAGAGCGCTGGGCAATCTCTTTGATGGTAACCATTTGCTCACCTCTTCTGCTTAGTTGCGTGGTTTTATTATACCTTATTTAGTAAATCTAAATAAATAATAAGTAAAAAAAGCGCGAAACAGCAGGCTGCCATTCCGCGTTACTTGATTAGTCATGATCAGCTGCAGCGGGCTGAAACTCCATTAGAACTGCTGCGCGCTGCTGGCCTTGTTGATCAGTCACCTTAGCCTCACCGGTCTTGACAAAGCCATATTTTTGATAAAGCTTGATGGCTGGCACGTTATCATCAAAAACGTCTAATACCAGCTTTTGCAGGGTACTGTAGTTTGCAAACCAGTACGTAGCCTCATCAACTAAAAGACTGCCAATCCCGTTTCGCCAAAAGTCCTTTAAGACAGCCACGCCCAACTCGCCTATCTGTGGCCGATCAGCCAGTTCCATGATCGTAACGATACCAATGGGATGATTTCGATACTGAGCCAGTAAGATCAATGAATCAGTACTGTCGTTAATATCATAGAGACTGTACGCTTCTTGTTCGACCGTCAGCGTGTCCAGATGCGGCACCAAGATGGCCGAGCTCTCTTGAGAAAGCTGTTTGAGCAGATTCAGGATTGCCTGTGCATCATCTGGCGTGGCCAGCTTGATTCCAACCGTTTCAGTCATGATCTGCCACCAATCGTTTTACCAATGACTCAAAGTGCCGTCCATGCGGTTCAAAACTCAGCTCACGGGTCTGTTCATCATCAGTCCGCTTAAAATTGATTGCCAAAAATTCGGTCGGCAATTCATCTTCAATAAATTCTGCCCATTCAACCACACTGATGCCATCGCCATCAAAATATTCTTCCAGTCCTAAGTCTTCGGCCCCGCCATTCTCAAGTCGATAGATATCCATATGGTAAAGCGGCAGGCGGCCTGATTGATATTCACGAATAATCGTAAAAGTTGGGCTCTTGATCACGTCTGAAATACCCAGACCAGCTGCCAGTCCTTTGGTAAAAGTGGTCTTGCCAGCTCCCAGATCGCCATTTAATACGATTACGTCGCCAGCCTGCAAAAACGGGGCCATTTTCTTTCCTACCGCCATCGTTGCTTCTCGATTGTGTAAAGTTAGTTGAGTCATTATCATTATCCTTTGCTGGAATTGACCATTTTGATCAAATTAACGATCATGGTCTTCGATAGTTCCTATTTTATCGTATCCTGACCGTAAATCAAAAAGGTCGCTTGACTTTTGCCAAACGACCTTTGAGTTTACAGTGCCTGAGCCGCCGTAATCAGCGCAACCTTATAAACGTCTTCTTCATTGCATCCCCGTGACAGATCGGCAATTGGTGCATTCAATCCCTGCAGAACCGGACCGATAGCTTCAAATCCACCTAAGCGCTGAGCAATCTTGTAGCCAATGTTGCCGGCTTCCAGACTTGGGAAGACAAAGACATTGGCATGACCGGCAACCTTGGATCCAGGAGCCTTCAATTCTGCAACGGCTGGAACGATTGCCGCGTCAAACTGCAGCTCGCCATCGACAGCCAGTTCTGGATCA
>OGIX01000665.1_pt1 | contig 21217 bp, 19 predicted proteins | sample 1571901 | NCBI WGS metagenome assembly OGIX01 (sample SAMEA2582102, study PRJEB24529) | metagenome | biome: Human gut stool | place: China | collected 2011
AATTTATATATTACTATTATTTGGAATTTTGAATATGAAGTACCAAATGGCAGAGAATATTACTTATTTTAAAAAAATATATTTCATTATATTTACATTTTTGCTACACTTAGTAATAAGAAGTTTTTTAGTAAGTACTTAATAGGGGGCAATTATGAAAAGAGTTAATAAGTTAAGAGAAATTATGAAAAATAAAAATATAGATCATTATATTATAACTAGTAATGATCCACATCAAAGTGAGTATGTAGCAGAGCATTATAGGGGAAGAGCTTATGTTTCAGGGTTTACAGGTTCAGCAGGAACGTTATTAGTATCAAATGATAGTTCAAAGTTATGGACCGATGGGAGATATTTCATTCAAGCTGAAAATGAGCTTAAGGGTTCTGGAATAGATTTAATGAAAATGAGGACTACAGGATATCCTACACTAGAAGAGTACATAAAAGAAAATGTTACTAAAGGAGAAGTTATAGGATTTGATGGTAACTGTTATTCAACAAATGCCTATAAGAAACTACTAGAGCTATCAGAGGAAAATAGTTTTAAAATTGAAATAAATAATGATTTATTAGATGAAATATGGGAGGATAGACCAACCGTTCCAAAGGATAAAATAATTTTACATGATATTGATTTCTGTGGGGAAGGTAGGAATGATAAGTTATTAAATGTTAGAAAGAAGATGAATGAGTTAAAGGTTAAAAGCTTTATTTTAACTTCACTTGATGATATTGCATGGCTTTTCAATATAAGAGGAAATGATGTAAAGTTTAATCCTGTGGTTATGGCTTATGCTATTATTAAAATGGATGAAGTTACTTTATATATAGATAATAATAAGGTTACCGATGAAATCATAAGTGAATTTAAATCTCAAAATATTACCATAAAGAGATATGAAGAAATTATATCTGATGTAAAAACATTAACAGATTCTGTATATATAGATCCAGCAAAGGTAAATGCAAGTATATTTAATGCTATACCAAAAGAAATTAAAGTTATAGAGGGGATAAATATTACTACAAGTTTAAAGGCTATAAAGAATGAGATTGAGTTAAAAAATTTAGACAACTGCCAAGTAAGAGATGGAGTTGCTATGGTTAGATTTATCAAATGGCTTAAAGAGTCTGTTGGTAATATGAGAGTAACTGAAATTAGTGCAACAAAAAAATTATCTAGCATTAGAGCAGAAGGTAAATACGCAAGGGGTGATAGTTTTGGCACTATAGCTGGCTACAAAGAGCATGCAGCTATGATGCATTATTCAGCCAATGAAGAGTCTGATTATGAAATATTAAATGAAGGAATGTTCCTTGTAGATTCAGGTGGACAATACTTAGATGGAACTACGGATATAACAAGAACTTTTGTTATGGGAAATATAACTGAAGAAGAAAAGAGAGACTTTACGTTAGTACTTAAAGGTCATATAAATCTTTCTATGGCAAAATTCTTAAGAGGAACAACAGGGGTAAATTTAGATATTCTAGCAAGAGGACCTCTTTGGAAATATGGTATAGATTATAAATGTGGAACAGGACATGGGGTGGGATTTTTCCTTAACGTTCATGAAGGGCCACAAGGAATTGCACCTCAAAATAATACTGTTGTTTTAGAGCCAGGAATGATATTAACTAATGAACCAGGAATTTATAAAGAAGGTAAATATGGAATAAGAACTGAAAATACATTAGTAGTAGTTAAAGATGAAACTACAGAGTTTGGCGACTTTTATAGGTTTGATACAATATCATATTGTCCAATAGATTTAAATGGAGTAGTTAAAGAATTGCTAAGTATAGAAGAGTTAGAGTGGCTAAATAATTATCACGAAACCGTATATAATAAGTTATCTCCATTCATGAATGAGAAAGAAAAAGAATTTCTACAAGAGCTTACTAGAGTGATATAGTAAGATAAATTAGGCTAAAAATTTAAATTGCTTATAATTAGTTAGAAAAAGTTCTACTTTATATTTTTATATAGAGTGGAACTTTTTTCTATAATTATTTCTTTATATTTTGTAAATAATATGAAGATAATAAATTTATAAAGAAGTGATTAGAGAAGTAAATGTAAATAATGTATATGTAGTTATATAGAATTATTAGGAGAATAAAATGATTGATAAACTAAAGAAAGATAAATTTTATATTAAATATGGAATAATAATAATTTTTATTGCAATTATGGTGGTGTTAACTGCAAAAACTATTACTCATGGAGAAGAGATACTTCATTGGACTATCAGATCTATCAATAGATTTATATCTATAATTGCTCCAGTGATATATGCTTTTTTAATAGCATATCTTTTATATCAGCCTATTAAGTTTATTGAAAAATATTTTAATAAGAGAATATCAAGTAAAAATAAAAAGAATAAAGATTATAGTAGATTAGTAAGAACTTTAAGTATATCAATAGTATTTATAGCTACTATTATAATATTAATTATTGTATATAATTATTTAATTCCACCTATACTGCAAAATATAAAAAACATAATAGCGTCGTTGCCAGAATTTCAAGAAAAGTTAATAATGTGGGTGAATGAAGCTGTGGAAAAGCTTAATAGCAAAAATATTGATATAGAAAATACAGGAAAGTTATCAAAAGAGATAATAGATAGGATAGGTGTAATTTCTGAGAAAATATTAGGCGGTATTGTAAGCGTACTTAGTAATCTATCATCATTCTTAGTTAATTTTGTTGTTACAGTAATATTAGTTATATATTTTTTAATATATAAAGAGGTTTTAGTTAGACAAATAAGAAAGGTTAGAGATGTTTTATTACCTAAGAGTGTTGGTACAGCATTAACTATTTTTTTACATGATTTAGATAATATTGTAGGAAGATTTTTAGTAGGAGAGATATTAGATTCAACTATTGTTGGAATAGTATCAACAGTACTACTTTTAATTATAAAGCATCCATTTGCGGTACTTATTGGATTTATTGCAGGTATAACAAATGTAATTCCATATGTAGGACCTATTATAGGTGCAGCCTTAGCTTTTTTCTTTGGGATATTTACCAGTATACCATTAGGAGTTATGGGTGCTGTACTATTACTTCTATATCAACAAATTGATGGAAATCTAGTTCAGCCTAAGATAGTAGGAGACCAAATAGGGTTATCTCCAGTTTGGATACTTATAGCTGTACTAATTGGTGGAAGCTATTTTGGGGCATTAGGGATGATTCTTTCAATGCCAGTAGCAGGACTTATGAGAGTATATCTTAATAGATATGCAAGATACAAAAATGAAAGAAAGCAATAAATATAACATTTTAAATTATATAAGTAAATTTAGCAATATTATTTATTAAGTAAAAAAATGATGTACTATTTTCTATGGTAATGAATAACTTATAGTATAAGATTCTTTAGAATATAAAATGAAGGTGTGGAAATGGAAAAAAGAATTTTAACAGAGGATAATACTAAAGAAATAATAGAAAAGTTAGAGAACTTAGATCATATACTTTTAGAAAAATGTAAATATGATTATGCAATAACATCTGAAGAAATAAAGGAAGCAATGAGAGAACATCAAGAAATAGAAGAATTACTTAGTGTTTTGAAATAGGTATGAACGATAGATTCGTATTTGTAGTTAGATATAATTTATTAAAAAGTTGATATTTTATTAAAATAAAAAGGTCTTACTCTAGAATTTAAATATTCAGAGTGAGACCTTTTTAAGGTTATATTTTAGTACTATCTTTTTTTAACCATTTTAGTGCATTTTTTAATTTTATTGGATTTCCATATCTTAAGGTAGCAAGTCTATAAATCTTAATAGCTCCCCACGCAACTAATATTGTAGAAATAACTAGTATAACAAATGAAATTATTATTTCAATATTTGTTACAGTTCCCATAGCTACACGAATTAGCATTGTCATAGCCGAGCTGAATGGGACGAAGGATGCTATCTTAACTATTAAGCTATCAGCATTACCCATCATTCCATACATGCTTATAAAGAACACTATGACGAACACCATAGTTATTGATCCTATACTTGAACTTATATCCTCAGTTTTTGATACTAATGCACCTAAAGCACCGAATATAAAGCAGTAGAATAGATATCCTATACCGCCAAAGAATGCAAAGGTTATAAGTATGTTAGCAGGCATTTTAAGAACACCATCAAGCATTCCATTCCATGAATCTCTGTTTATAGAGTATGTTATTACTCCAGCAGAAAGCATTACTCCAACTTGTATAATACTTGCAAGTGTAGCTGCAATTACTTTACCTAATATTAGGCTAGTGCTACTAGTACTAGTTACTAATACTTCAATAGCTCTAGAGCTCTTTTCAGAAGTAACTGAAACTGCCACAAGTTGTCCATAGAGAATTGTCATCATATAAATTACAAATACAAGAATATAAACATAACCAAAGTTACCAGCACCATCTTTTCCTAAAACTGTTGTTTCGGATTGGATTGGTAGATTAACTATAGATTCAAGTTCAAGATAATTTATTCCATTCTTTTCTGCGTACTCTTTACGATTGATGGCAGAAAGAGCTGATTGGAATGTCATTTGACTCATATCAACAAAGTTTGTATTTTCGACCAAATAATTATATTTAACTGAGCTTTCTAATACAAAACCTGCATTAGCAGTTCCATCTTTAACAAGATTTTCTGCATCGGTTTCGCTAGCTACTTTATCTATGTTTGCATTAGGAAAATAGCTCTTAAGCAAATCGAAATTTTCATCACTTATGAGACCACTTTTATCAAATAAGACGTAATTATCTTTTTCTTCATTATTAGAAGTTTCTTCAGGTTGAGTTTGTTCGATATTGCTATCAGATTTACCTAAGCCTGGAATTAAACCAGACAAATCAAAGAATGATGGCAAGGATAATCCAACTACTAAAATCAATGATATTAATATTGTAGTAATTATATATCCTTTAGTCTTAAAATAGTTAGTCAATTCAAATCCTAAAACATTAAGAAACTTTTTCATTATTCGTCACCTGCCTTTAATACAAATATATCTGTTAATGTAGGCTCATAAATTGAGAAATGTTCAATATCTATATCTGTTTTTAAAATTCTATTTAGTAAAGTATTTTTTGTGAAGCCTTCACAAAGTTCTAAAACTATAAAATTTTTCTTAATTTCATAAATAGAAACTATATCGTTAAAATTTTCTTTGCAATAGTTACTTAGGTCTTCAAGATTATAGTTATTTGCACTAAATGCAAGTCTGTTTTTACCAAAATCCTTTTTTATAGCTCTAAGATTTCCAGCTAAAACTATTTCACCTTTGTTTATGATAGCAATTTCCTCACAGAACTCTTCAACATAGCTCATTTGATGACTTGAGAAAATAACTAATTTATCTTCTGCTATTAATTCATTAACAACATCCTTAAGAATTTGTGAATTAACAGGATCTAGACCACTAAAAGGCTCATCTAATATAACTATATCAGGATTACATACTAATGTTTGAGCTAACTGAACCTTTTGTTGATTACCTTTAGATAAAGTTTCAAGCTTTCTATTTGCGTATTCTTCGACACCTAACCTCTTTAACCATTTTTTTGTACTTTCTTTAGCATCTTTTTTGTTCATACCTCTTAATGTAGCAAGATATACAATTTGTTCTGTAACTTTTTTCTTTGGGTAAAGTCCTCTTTCTTCTGGAAGATAACCTATTTGATAATCTCTTGGGTTAAACTTTTTACCATTAATTAATATTTCACCAGAGTTTCCTTTAAAAACATCCATTAAAATACGGATAGTAGTAGTTTTACCAGCTCCATTTCTCCCCAACAATCCTAGTGCTTTTCCACTTTGAACAGAAAATGATATACCGTGAAGTACTTCGGTTTCTTCAAAGCTTTTTCGTAAATCTTTTACTTCTAATTTCATTTTTACCCCCTATAATTGAAAATTTAAATGTTTAAGTTAAAATGCAAATCTTAGATTTGTTTTCTGAAATTACCTACTTAGTTTATTTAGCAATTTTAAATTGAGGTTAAAATAAGCTTATAAAGTGGTAATTTAAAACTTATTATAATAGTATTTTATACCATTTGCAATAGATTTTAGAAAATATTGTTACAAATATTTTACCAAATTAATACAGAAAATTAAATTAAGAAAATATTAAGTTTTAAAAATAAGTAAAAATAATATGATAAATGAAGAATAGAAGTATTTATAATACGAAATTTCCTGTCTTAATGTTATAATAAATAAAATATAAGAAATAATTATAGATAGAAAAAATACTGGAGGAACTTAAGATGAGTAAAAAAGTTATTATAGTAGGGGCTGGACCAGCAGGGATAATGGCAGCGCTAAATGCAGCTAAAAATAATGAAGTTATATTAATAGAAAGAAATGATGAGATAGGTAAAAAGCTAAAGTTAACAGGTGGTGGAAGATGCAATATCACTAATAAAAGGGATATTGAAGAGTTTTTCCAAAGGGTAGTAACTAATAGTAAATTCTTATATAGTTCATTTTATAACTTTACTAATGAAGATCTTTTAGCTTATCTTGATGAATGTAACTTTAAATATAAGATAGAATCTGACAATTATAATAAAGTATATACAAGTACTGATAAAGCAGAGGATTTCATAGAATTATTAAAAAATAACTTGATTAAATCTAAAGTTAAAATTCTTTATAATAAGCAGGTTACAGATTTAATAGTTGAGGATGGAGTTATCAAAGGCGTAGTAACTAATGATAATAATAAAATTAATGGAGATAAGGTTATAGTAACAACAGGAGGGAAGAGCTTCCCTGTCACAGGTTCAGATGGAAGTATGTTTGAAATACTATCTAAATATGGACATAAGATTAATCCATTATATCCAGCTTTAGTACCTTTAGTTATAAAAGAAGATTTTGTAAAGAGATTACAAGGTATATCTATGAAAGAGGTAGTTTTCAAAACTAAAATTAAGAAAAAAAATATTGAAGTTACTGGAGACATGATATTTACTCACTTTGGGTTATCAGGACCAGGAGTATTAATTCTTTCATCATATATAAATAAAGCTTTAGAAAATGGAGAAATGGAAATAAGACTAGACTTCTTAAAAAATAAAAGTAAAGAAGAGATTTCATCAATAATAAGAAGTAATCCTAATAAGACTATATTAAATAATATGAAAGGTCTTTTAACACAAAGCTTCTTAAAAGAATTAATAGAAAGCTTGAATTTAACCGCTACAAAGGCAGCGGAACTAAAAAAAGTAGATGAAAATAAGCTTGTTGAATATATAAAAGAGATGAGGCTTACTGTACGTGAAACTTTATCTATAAAAGCTGCTCAGGTAACTTCAGGAGGTGTTGCTGTTAAGGAGATAGATGCTTCAACTATGGAATCAAAACTTATTAAAGGTCTTTATTTTGCAGGAGAAGTGATAGATGTAGATGCAGAAACAGGAGGGTTCAATCTTCAAATTGCATTCTCAACAGGCACATTAGCAGGAAGTGACTATTAAAAAGTGCGAAGCAATTCAAAAAGTTGCTTCGCACTTTGTTTATCTTATATAGTCATCAGCAGTTACTATAGTTCTTTTTTCACAGCAGTAATTTGGATTTGATGAGAAGTGATCTTGTACATTCATTAAGGCTTCGCCAAATCGTTGGAAATGAACAACTTCTCTTTCTCTTAAGAATCTTAATATTTCTTTTATATCTTGGTCATCTGTTAAGTTAATTAGCCACTCATATGTTGCTCTTGCCTTTTGTTCAGCAGCCATATCTTCGTATAGATCAGCAACTACGTCATCTTTAGCTTGAATATAAGTTGCAGTCCAAGGATTTCCACTTGCATCGCAATAAAATGGAGCTCTACCATGGTCTGTATAGTGAGCACCAAGACCAGCTTCTACTAATTCATCTAACGTAGCGTTAGCCATTAATTGATATACCATAGTTCCTATCATTTCAACATGTCCCATTTCTTCTGTGCCAATGTCTGTTAGTAAACCTTTTGATTTTCCGGTTGGCATAGTATAACGTTGATTTAAATATCTAAGGGCAGCACCTAACTCTCCATCAGGACCTCCATATTGAGATATAAGAAATTTAGCCATTTTAAGATCTTTTGATTTTAAATTTATTGGATATTCCAATGTTTTAACGTAATACCACATTAATTATTTCTCCTCCTATTCATTTTCCCAAGGCCAAGGACAGGATGTCCATTTTTCAGGATCTTCTATAGAAGAAGAACCAAAGTTGGTTAATGGCCCATAAGCTTGTTCATATTGACAGATTAAAGAATCAAGTTTTTCTGAAACCATTTTATAATCTTTTGTGGCTTTACTATTTGTTGGAAAGTTATCTAAATATAAATTAAGGTCTATAGCATAAAACATGTATTTCATGATATCTATTAACAATGGATTTTCATACATAATATTCACCTCTCTACTTTACTTTTTCAGTTTCTTCATAGGGACTATAAAGATCTTTAAATATTGTACCAAGCTTAAAAGCTTCAGTAGATGAGAGTAAATTATCATATTTTTGAAGTACTATACATGCTTTTGCATATTCATTATTAGTCAAATTAGGGTTTTTAACTTTCATTTTTTTACTAAACCTTCCTTAATGAATTTATATATACTATATCATATACAAAAGATGTAATTTAGTGGCATAAAAAGAGAAAAATTATCGAAAATATATAAATTATTTGAAAATGTGAAAGTTATTATTTATTATTGTCAAGAATATCTACTGAACGAAGTTTTACAATTCATATATAAGGGGAAAGCATTATGTTTAAAGGAATTAATACTTATGGAATGCTTAGAAACGGAACGATAGCTGTACTTACAATGTTTGGTGTAGCAATTCTTTTTGGAGAAAAGAATATTATGTTAGCATTTCCTATTGCATTAACATCAGCAGTACTTGGAAGACAAAATTTTAGAGTAAAAACCTTTGATAAGACTTTAGGCATAATAATAATAGATTTAATTATTGTGACTTTTGCATATATATCAAGGTTAAATTTAATAACTGGAATAGTGATAAATTTTATAAGTATATTTTTAATTATGTATACTATAACGAATCAATATGATCCAACCTTCTATAAGCCTTTTGTTATGTTGTATGTATTTACACAATATGCTTGGGTTCCTCTAAATCAAATACCAAATAGATATTTAGCTGTAATATTTGGCGTTTTAATAATAGTAATCTGTAATAAGGCGATTAACGAGATAAATGAAAAAAGCTTATTAGGTAAAAGTATATCTAAGTCACTAAGTCTGATAGTAGAGAGTTTAAGGGATATATTGAAGGGGAATTATAGTAAAGAAAAAGAGGTTGAATGTACCAATATTATGAGATCTTTAGCTTATAAGATTTATGTATCTAGATATAGGGATTATCTTACTACTAATTTAGGGCAAATTCAGTTTAAAATATTTATGGATATAGAGCATTTAAACTTGTTTTTAAGGAAAATTGAAGAAGGTTATTCTCATAAAGATATAGCTAAGGAAGAAATTGAAGAGTTAATAAATTTACTTGAGCAAATTATAGAATTTTCTGATGGTAAGATACGTGTAGATAATGTAGTTAATGAAACTAATAGATATGTGAATAAGCATATTAAAGAAGCAAAGTATGGATATGAAATATCAGTAGTTTTAATTAATTTAAGCAAAAATATAACTTCATTAGCTTATATAAATAAAAAAGATATAAATAAGGTGTATGAAAGATGGCAAAGAAGCTATTTAGATAAAACAGGATATACTTTTAAGGAGTATTTTAGAAGAGATAGCATAAGATTTAAATTTGCTATGAGAATGGCAATAACATTAACTTTATCGCTTTTTGTAGGAGAACTTTTAGGTTTTTATAAGATAATATGGGCGATAATCACCATAATGTCAGTAATACAACCTTATTATGAAGAAACATTAAAGAAAACTAAGGATAGAGTAGTAGGAAACACTATAGCAATTGTTTTTACTGGAGTAGTAATAAATATTATGGATAATAGGTATGTGACTATAGTTATATTAATAGCATCATTATATTTACTTTATGGATTTAAAGAATATCACAAGATCTCTCTTTTTGCGGCTATTGCATCTATATGCGTTGCGTCTTTAAGTAATAATATTAATGAGCTTTTAGTATACAGAATTACATATGTAATAATAGGTGTTTTAATAGTTATCCTAGCAAATAAATTTATATATCCTTATAAATTAAAAGATGGAATAAAACAACTTGAAGAAAAAATAGAAAGATATAATTACATGTTAGTTAAAGAAGGGGAATTATACTTACAAGATAAAGGAAATATTCATATTGTAAGAGATATAATAATTCATTTAACTCTTTTAAACCAAAAACTATATCTTAGAAATTTACAATATGAAGATGAAGAGGTAGATAGGTTTGTTGATAATAATACTTTTGATGCAATTGAGATAGGATACGCTATACTTATGTCATATGGAAAAAGTAGAGATTTTAAAAAAGTAAAGCTTGAGGAAATTAGTAGGTTATTAAAACAAAAGGAAAGATATGGATAGATAATAGAGAAGTGTTAAAAAAGTTAGAAAAATATATAATTACATAATAAATAAATTATATGCCTGTGGAGTAAAGCAAAATATCTACCACAGGCATAATTGACTTTAAAAATTCTCAGTCATATAATTGATTTAACTGGCAATTAAATTGAGATCAGGAGACTGAATTATGGAAAGAAAAAATAAAGCATTCAGAGCAGCTATGATGATTAAGGAGCTATATTCCAAAACTACTAATATAATGAGTGACAATCTTAAAGATAGTGGTCTAACGCATCAACAATGTATGGTTATTCAACTAATAGCTCATAGAAATGAAATGACAATAACTGAGCTTTGTAAAGAGATGTCTTTAGCGAAAGGAACAATGTCAGGAATAGTTCAGAGGTTGGAAAAGTTAGGTTATATAGAAAAAGAGAAAAGAGAAGATGATAAAAGAAATACTTATATAAAGTTTTCAGAGAAAGGTTTAGAATTTGCTCATAATTTCAAAAAAAATATGAGTAAGAGTTTTGAAAATATATTTATTAATTGTAATGATGAAGATATGGATGAGATGATAGTGTCGTTAAGAAATATGCTAAACAAGATTGAAGGAAAATAGAAGGATATTGTTAGCTAAAGCTTACAAGAGAAATGTTAGCTAATGCTAAGAGAGATATGCCCTTCGGACAGAGAAATATTCACCTATGATGAAGATAAATAAGCCTGCGGCAGATAAGTTACCCATGCCGTAGGCTTATGCTTATCTGTGGCTTTAGTCGTATATTTCTCTTCAGCTTTTCAAATATTTCTCTATGTCGAAGACATATATTTCTCTTTCGCATAAGCAAAATATTTCTCTGTAGCTTTAGCTACATATTTCTCTTACCAAAGGCAATATTTATCTTTGCGAGCATAGCGAACAACTTATTTAAAAGGTTCTATGGAGTATTGATATTTTATCAGCATCTTCAAAATCTTTTAGGGAATTTATGCCTAATTCACTTAATACATCATCTAAGGTAGAGCTATGAGCTGCAATCTTTATAGGTGAGTAGAAGGCAAAATTATTTGTTGCCATAGCTCCTTCTTCTTTAGGAATAAGCACTTTAGGACCACCAACGCATCCACCAACACATCCCATACCTTCTATAAAGTTTCCGTTTATTTCACCTTTCATAGCTTTATCTAATAATTCTTTACAGCCTTTAACGCCATCAGCTTTAACAGCTTTAAGATGTTCGCTTTTATTAGGGTATAATTCTTCTACCATTTCGTTAATAGCAATTGAAACGCCACCAGTTCTTCCGTATAATCTTCCGCCTTTTGATGCATATTCAACACTAGGAATACCTTGAAGCTCTTCAGGGTGTATATCTAATATTTTAAATATTGAATCAAGTTCTTGATATGTTAATACAAAGTCAATGGCACCGGCTACATCTTTTTCTTTTGCTTCAGCTTTTTTAGCTATACAGGGACCAATAAATACTATTTTTGCATCTTTATTTAATTCTTTTATAACTCTTCCTGCTGCAATCATAGGTGAAACCGAAGGAGAAAGATCTGGAACAAGTTCCTTATAAACCTTTTTTAGCATTCCTACCCACATTGGGCAACAACAAGAAGTTATCATTAAATCATTAGGTCCATTAACATGTTTATTAAACTCTACAGCTTCTTTTATTGTAAGCATATCAGCAGCAAAGGCTACTTCTAACATATCTGTAAAACCGACTTTCATTAAAGCAGCCCTTAATTGATCCATAGTTACATTAGGACCAAATTGACCTATTATTGATGGAGCTACTGCAGCTACTACTGTTTTATTATGATCTATAAGATCTTTTATAGGGATGAATTCAACTCTATCTAATATTTTACCATCCTTACATGCATCTACACATAAACCACACTCAACACAAGTATTAGGATCTATGTATGTTGTATGTTTTTTATCATCATATTTAATAGCATCAAAAGGACAAGTAGCTTGACATCTAAATTTATGATTTTCATCTGGAGTACAACTAGTACTACAGTCTTCAAGTTTAGCTACAATACGCTTATTTACTGCATAGTTAGTTATAGCCTTTTTTAAGTTATATACAAAGTTATTATCAAAAGGTATATCTACTCCACAAAGAGATGTAATTATTTGAAAAGTCTCTTGTGGAGATTTATCATGACATGTCATTATCATATGAAGTGTTTCATCAAAGTTTCCTATATAGTAAGACTTAACCAAGTCATCAAATAAATCGTTATATTTACTGTTCATATTTTCCTCCCATAAATAAAAATCTAAAAATGAAATTCAAAAGTTTAATTTTGTTAATTAAACTTTTACAAAGTGCATCTACGGTTTAGTTATTTGAACTTACAGATCTGAATGCAATGAAGATTTATTTTCTTTAAATTATAGATATTGTTAGTATACATTTTTTAGAAGAATTTTATGTGCTTAGGTTAAAAAATGATAAATGGGAAAATATGCTTGATGTTATAAGAAGAGGAGACAAGTTGTCTCTTTTTTATTTTATAGTTATGTTTATTTTTTATATATAGTATATAGCTTCAAGTACTAAAAGAGATAATTTTATTATAATTAAAGATAAAGGAAAGTGGGTAAAGTAAATATATGCACAAATGTGAATGGTATTGGTGGATTATGGAGTTTTTATATTATAAAATATGTAATATAAAGAATGAATTAGCAAGAAATTTGGCGAAATGACTGAAAATGAATGAAAATGACTGAAAGTGATTGACTGATGATTTTTTTTGGAGTATTATAAGGACAAGGAAGGGATGTAAATGTTAACTCAAGAGAGACATGCATTGATTTTAGATAAGTTGGAAAGGGAATCTGTTGTTTATGTGAATGACTTAGTTAAGGCGTTAGAAACTTCAGAGTCTACTATAAGGAGAGATTTAAATCAGCTTGACAAAGCAGGATTATTAAAGAAGGTTCATGGAGGAGCTACCTCATTAAATAGTAGTCTTATAAATACGAAAGATTTTGAATTTGAAGTAAGGCAAGGCATAAACAAAGAGGAAAAACTAAGAATTGCAAAATATGCGGCAAGTTTAATAGGACATGATGATTTTGTATATATAGATTCAGGAACGACAACAGAGCTTATGATAGATTATATAGAAGCAAAAGGAGCAACATTTGTTACGAATGGAGTTAGTCATGCTAAAAAGCTTATTCATAAAAACTTGACTACATATATTTTAGGTGGAGAGTTAAAACTTAAAACAGAAGCAATTGTTGGTGTAGAAGCTATAAATAGTCTACAAAAGTACAATTTTACTAAAGGATTCTTTGGGACTAATGGAATCGATGTAGAGAGAGGATTTACAACGCCTGATTTAAGAGAAGGTATGGTTAAGGAAGAGGCTTTAAGAAGAAGTAAAACTTCATATATATTAGCAGATATGTCTAAGTTTGGTGAAGTAAGCTCAATAAATTTTGGAAAACTTGAAAAAAGTAAAATAATTACTACAAAAATAGAAAATAATAAATATAGAAAAGTGACAGAAATTGTGGAGGTGGACAAATAGTGATTTATACAATTACTTTTAATCCAGCATTAGACTATATAGTTAAGATGGATAAGTTTGAGTTAGGGCATGTTAATAGAACAACTAGAGAAGATGTTTATGCTGGTGGTAAGGGAATAAACGTTTCAATAGTTTTAAACAACTTATCTGTAGAAAATAAAGCTCTTGGATTTATCGCTGGATTCACTGGTGAAGAGATAGAGAGAAGAGTAAGAGAGTTTGGTTGTGAAACTGATTTCGTTAGATTAAAAAATGGTATGTCAAGAATAAATGTTAAAATGAAGGCTGATGTTGAAAGTGAAATAAATGGGGGAGGACCTGATATTTCTAATGAAGCTTTAGAGGAGCTTTACTTAAAATTAAATGCTTTAAAGTCAGGAGACATATTAGTTCTTGCAGGAAGTATTCCAAAGACTTTACCTGTAGATATTTATGAAAGAATCATGAAAAAGTATGGAGATAGAGGTGTTAAGTTTATAGTTGATACTACAGGAGAATCTCTATTAAAGGTATTAAATTATAAACCATTTTTAATAAAGCCAAATCATCATGAATTAGCTGAACTTTTCAATGTGAAAATAAATTCTCAGCAAGAAATAGTTGAATATGGTAAGAAACTTCAAGAAATGGGAGCTGAAAATGTTCTTATATCAATGGCTGGAGATGGTGCTATATTAATTAAATCAAATGGAGAAGCTATATATAGTGAAGTGCCAAAAGGTGTTCTAAAAAACTCGGTTGGAGCTGGAGACTCAATGGTAGCTGGATTTATAGCTGGATTTATTAAAGAAGAAAAATTAGAAGATGGATTTATCATGGGAGTTGCTACAGGAAGTGCGTCAGCATTCTCAGAAGGTTTAGCAACTAAAGATAAAGTAGAAGAGTTATTAGCTGAACTAAAATAACATAGGAGGACACAAAAGATGAAGATAACAGACTTACTAAAGAAAAACGGTATTGCTATCAATCCTCAAGTTAAAACTAAGGAAGAAGCAATAAACAAGCTTGTAGATCTAATGGACGCTACTGGCAGATTAAGTGATAAAGAAGAATACAAAAAAGCAGTTCTTACAAGAGAAAGCTTAAGTACAACAGGAATTGGTGATAATATTGCTATTCCTCATGCTAAGACTACAGCAGTTAAGGAGCCAGGTCTTGCAGCAATGATATTAAGAGATGGAATAGATTATGATTCTCTAGATGGAGAGCCAGCAAAACTATTCTTCTTAATAGCAGCACCAGAAGGAGAAAATAACCTTCACTTAGATGTACTTGCAAGATTATCAATGATGTTAATGGATCCAGAGTTTAAGGATATGTTAATAAGTGCTAAGTCAGTTGATGAGTTCTTAAATCTTATTGATTCAAAAGAGAATGATAAGCTAGAAGCTGAAAATAAAAAAGAAGAAGAAGCAAAAGCAAATAATACTGGATATAGAGTTTTAGCAGTAACAGCTTGCCCAACAGGTATAGCACATACATTTATGGCTGCTGAAAGTTTAGAAAATAAAGCTAAAGATATGGGAATATCTATAAAGGTTGAAACTAATGGTTCAGGTGGAGCTAAGAACGTTTTAACTAAAGAGGAAATAGAAAATGCTGATTGTATAATAGTTGCAGCTGATAAGAAAGTTGAGATGGCTAGATTTGAAGGTAAGAAAGTTATCCAAACTAAGGTTGCTAATGGAATACATAAGGCTGAAAGCTTAATAAATGATGCAGTAAGTGGAAATGCTCCTGTATATCATCATACTGGTGGAGGAGAAGAAGCTTCAGATTCTGGAGAAAAAGAAAGTGTTGGAAGACAAATATACAAACACTTAATGAATGGTGTTTCTCATATGTTACCATTCGTAATTGGTGGAGGTATACTAATAGCTCTTGCATTCTTATTTGATGATTATAGTATAGATCCAGCAAACTTTGGTATGAATACACCATTTGCTGCATTCTTAAAGACTACAGGTGGGACTGCATTTGGATTTATGTTACCAGTTCTTGCAGGATATATCGCTATGAGTATTGGTGATAGACCAGCATTAGCAGTTGGTTTCGTTGGTGGTATGCTTGCAAATGAAGGTGGTTCAGGATTCCTTGGAGCATTAGCAGCAGGTTTCATAGCTGGATATTTAATAGTAGGATTAAAGAAATTATTTGGTAAGTTACCACAAAGCTTAGAAGGATTAAAACCTGTATTACTATATCCTTTCTTTGGTATATTACTAATTGGTGCGATAATTATATTTGTTGTTAACCCTCCAGTAGGAGCTTTAAATACTGCAATGAACAACTTCCTAATGAGTATGGGATCAAGCAGTAAGATATTACTTGGTGCAGTTTTAGGTGGAATGATGGCAATAGATATGGGTGGTCCTTTCAATAAGGCAGCTTACGTATTTGGTACAGCATCATTAGCTAGTGGACAATTTGAAATAATGGCAGCTGTTATGGCTGGTGGTATGGTACCTCCTCTAGCAATTGCTTTATGTACAACATTCTTCAAGAATAAATTCTCACCAAGAGAAAGACAATCAGGATTAACTAACTATGTAATGGGATTATCATTCATTACAGAAGGAGCTATTCCATTTGCAGCAGCAGATCCATTAAAGGTTATACCTGCATGTGTAGTTGGATCGGCTACAGCAGGTGCATTATCAATGGCATTTGGATGTGGATTACAAGCACCTCACGGTGGAATCTTCGTAACTCCAATAGTATCAAACCCACTTATGTACTTAGCAGCAATAGCTATAGGTTCAGTAGTTGGAATGGTAGTGCTTGCAGCATTAAAAAAGAAAATAGAAGCATAATGCCTCGTCACTAATGTTTAATTTATAGACATTAGTTTGATATAAAGGGAAGTTGTAAAAACAACTTCCCTTTTTGAATTATAAAATATGAAAATTTATGATTATTATTATATAGATTCATATTTAAGTGAAATAATATAAGATATTATGAATAAAATAGAATAAATTTTAATGCTTTGATTTTGGAAGGTAATTATTTAAATGTAAATAGTTTAAAAATGAAATATTTTATGGTATAATAAATAAAAATTTATATGAAGAAATAATATTTGCCACCGGGTAAATAAGATAGTGTTTAGGTATATTCCAGTAGGTCATAGAAGGAATATGTTTAAGCACTTTTTTGATTGGAGGAATTTATATGGAGAAAAAAATATTAAAAAAGTTTGCAAAATATGTAAGCTTAAATATACTTGGGATGATAGGTTTATCTTGCTATATTCTTGCGGATACGTTTTTTATTTCTAAGGCTTTAGGTGCAAATGGACTTGCAGCCCTTAATTTTTCAATATCAATATATTGTATAATACAGGGACTTGGATTGATGATAGGTATTGGGGGAGCTACTAGGTATACAATCTTAAGATCTAAAAATAGAGACAAAGAAGCAAAGAAAGTATTTTCCAATGCTTTGACTATTGGGTTAATAGTAAGTTTTATCTTAGCAATTATAGGACTGATATTTTCAAGAAAATTATCTCAAATTCTTGGGGCAGATACAGATACTATTAATATGTCAAATATCTATCTTAAGACTATACTTTGTTTTTCACCATTTTTCATTTCGAATAATATTTTGTTAGCTTTTATACGTAATGATGGAGATCCAAGATTATCAATGGCAGGAATGATTGTAGGAAGTCTTTCAAATATTATACTTGATTATATTTTCATTTTCCCATTATCTATGGGAATGTTTGGGGCCGCCTTTGCTACATGTCTTGCCCCAATTATAAGTATAGGAGTTTTATCAATACACTTTATTAAGAGGAGAAATAACTTTAAGTTAAAGCTTATTAAACCTAATTTTAAGATGGTATCTAAAATTATAAGTCTTGGAATGTCTTCTTTTATTACAGAAGTATCTTCAGGAGTTGTACTTATGGTTTTTAACCTTATAATATTAAATATTTCTGGAAATATTGGAGTTGCAGCATATGGAATTGTAGCTAATATATCTCTTGTTATAATAGCAATTTTTACAGGAATAGCTCAGGGAATGCAGCCTCTTGTAAGTGAAGGATATGGGAAGAAAAATAAGGAACTAATGAATGGAGTTTTAAAGTATTCTATTATATTATCAGTATTTATATCAATAGTTATATATATTGTGGCAAATATTTTTTCAAAAGAAATAGTTGCAATATTTAATAGTGAAAATATTGAAGAGCTTACTACGTTAGCTGTAAATGGTATTAAAATTTACTTTGTAGGCTTTATTTTTGTTGGAATAAATATAATATCAGCAGCATTTTTAAGTGGAACTAGTAATGTAAAACCAGCTTTCATGATTTCTATGCTTAGGGGGTTTGTATTATTAATCCCTATAGCATATATTCTAGCTAACATTTACAATATGAACGGAGTTTGGATATCTTTTGTTGTTGCAGAACTATTAACATTTATTGTTTCTGTATGGAAACTATATGCTGATAAAAAAGTAATGAATAATAAAGATTTATAATAAAATGAAAATGCTCCTTTATTAATTTTATTTCAATAAAGGAGCATCTTTAATTAAAGACTGTATTCTTTTGGTGAGTTTCCACTAAAGTCTGCGATAGTTGCTTTTGCATCTTTAAGATAGAATACTTCAAATATTGGATTTTCAGCATTTTGGTATAAAGACTTAACTAATGGACTATGTTCTATTATAGCTTTTTTAATTTCTAAGTCATTAGTGAATGTAACCTTACCATTTAATCTAATCCAAGCAAAATTAGGAGAAGATGTACAGATTTCTATATAAGGATTATTTTTTATTTCGTTATATACATCTTTTTGGTTATTTGTACAGAAATATAACTTTCCGTTTTTTTCAAACATAAATTGAAATGGACGAACTTTAGGATTACCATCTATACCTATGCTAGAAAAATATTGTACTGGATTTTCATTTAAAAAATTTACTATTTCATTCATTATGAATTCCCCCTATTAAAAGTGATTTGTTGTATTTTTTATATTACAATATTATAATAAATTTAATGATATCAATTGTATAGTAAGCACTTTAAAGTGCTATAGTATACTTTTGGATACTATTGTGAAATTAAGGGGGATTAAGATGAATAAAAATTTACCGATATGTCCAGTTGAAATTACTTTAAGTCTTATAGGTGATCGTTGGAAAGTTTTAATAATTCGTGATTTATTAGATGGAACTAAGAGATTTGGAGAATTAAAGAAGTCGCTAGGAACTATAACTCAAAAAGTTCTTACTTCAAATTTAAGAGCTATGGAGGAAAGTGGAGTATTAACAAGAAAAGTTTATGCAGAAGTACCTCCAAGAGTAGAGTATACATTAACTCAAACTGGATATAGTTTAAAGCCTATTTTAGATGCTATGGTACAATGGGGAGATAATTATAAAAAAACTCGTGAAAAAACTAGTTAGAGCGGTTAGCTATAACTAGTTTTTCTATTTGATGATTTAAATTAATATTATTGATTGTTTTATAGAATACTAATGTTATAACAAAAGATAAAATACATAACTGGAGGTTAGGTTATGGAAGAACATATCAATAACATAGAATATAATAATAAAAAGAAAAAGAATAGTATTATCCAATCGGAAGCTTTTCCTGGAATTCTTTTAGTTATAGCAACAGTAGTAGCGCTTATTTTAGCTAATACCCCATTAGATAAGTATTATGAATTTATACTTAAAGATATAGGCTTTGGAGAGTTTAATCTTCATATATTCATAAATGACTTCTTGATGGCTATATTCTTTTTGGTTGTAGGTTGTGAGATTAAGAGAGAGGTTGTTTTTGGCAAGTTATCTAATATTAGAGCAGCATCTTTTCCAGTTATTGCAGCTATAGGAGGTATGGTTGCTCCAGCAATAATTTTTACCTTATTTAATTATAATAGTGGATTTGAAATAGGAGCTGGAATACCATTATCAACAGATATTGCTTTTGCTATAGGGATTTTTACTATTTTAAGTAAGCGATTAAACTTATCTTTAAAAGTATTTTTACTTACTTTAGCGGTAGTAGATGATCTACTTTCCATAGTTATAATAGGAATATTCTATTCTTCTAAGTTTAATATTCCAGCGATAATTGCAGCAGTAGTTTTAACAGCTATACTATTTTTAATAAAGACTTTAAATAAGAAGAATAGATTGTGGCCATATATAATAGTAGGTTTGGGATTATGGGTTGCTATATATTTTAGTGGAATTCATGCAACAATAAGTGGAGTTATTTTAGCTTTAAGCTTACCACTAACTAAGGATGGACATAAAGATAATGATTTAAGTCTTAAGGTGCAACATAGTCTAGAACCTATTACTAACTATTTTATATTACCGATTTTTGCTTTTTCTAATACAGGTGTAAACTTAAGTGGATCAATTAATTTGTTTAAGGAATATCCTCTTATGACAGGTATAGTTTTAGGACTAGTAATAGGAAAACCTATAGGTATTATGACATTTACATATATAGCGAGCTTACTAGGGATAACTAGGAAGCCTAATAATGCTAGTTGGTTTGACGTATTTGCAGTTTCAGTATTAGCAGGTATAGGATTTACTATGTCTATATTTGTAGCTGAGTTAGCATTTAAAGGTACAGCAGAAGAATTAAATGCATCTAAGGTATCTATTTTAGCAGCTTCACTTCTGTCTATAGTATTGGCTTTCATAGTATCAAGGTTTGAAAAAAAGAAAGAGAAGAGTAGTTAATATGTTTTTAGAGATCTTGGTTATTCAAGGTCTCTTTTCATTAATATAAGGACTTTCCAGTTTTTGACTCGCAGATAGTAATAATGGTAGAATTAATAAGTACAATCATTATAGTATAAGAATTACTTTATAAATGATACTTTTATGTTAAATAAAATAAAGCTAAATAAAGAATAATATATAGTGAAAAGTAATAGTAAAGTAGAATATACTTATTATAAGAGTTTGAAAGATTAAAACAAAATATATTAAATAATAATTATTATTAATAATTATTTATTATTATTTAAATAATTATTTAAATAATAAAAAAAGGTCTCATATTACAGGAATTTAAAAATTGGCTGTTTC
>OGIX01000666.1_pt1 | contig 21153 bp, 19 predicted proteins | sample 1571901 | NCBI WGS metagenome assembly OGIX01 (sample SAMEA2582102, study PRJEB24529) | metagenome | biome: Human gut stool | place: China | collected 2011
CGACCACGGTGGGTTCCATGACTGGGGTGAAGTCGTAACAAGGTAGCAGTACCGGAAGGAGCGGCTGGTAATCTTTTTTTCTTTTTCTAAAGACTTTTCAAGTAAATTTAATTTACTTTCATAGGCTAGAAATTGTTTGTAGCATCTTTTTATAAGGTCATGAATCGCTTGGCGACTCGTATTGTTTAATTCAGCAATCTCAGCTAAGGATAAATCCTCATTGTAATATAGCTCCATGATACTTTTTTGTTTTTCCGTAAGTAATGGACCATAACAATCCATTAGTAAGGAAATCTCAACTCTATCTTCCATGCATATCACCTTACCCACATCTGAGATTCTAACAGAATATTTATTAGGTGTCAAGTATTTTTACTTAACACTTCTAAAAATTTTTTATCCCCTAAAACAAGGCACTAAACCATTACTATTCCTATGAAATTTTGATATACCCCTTAGGTACCTATAGTTATTTTAATTACTAATTTAAATTTTCGCAACAAATTTTTTAATTACTAACTATAAATTTTATAAGTATTAACTAAAATAGTGCTTCTACAAAACTTTCTGCATCAAATTCTTGTAAATCATCTATACCTTCACCTACACCTATATATCTAACAGGTATTTTAAGAGTATTCTTAATTGAAATAACAACTCCACCTTTAGCTGTTCCATCAAGTTTAGTTAAAACTATACCATCAATAGGACACACTTCCATGAACTGCTTAGCTTGAATTACTGCATTTTGACCTGTAGTTCCATCTAATACTAATAAAGTCTCTTTATTAGCACCTGCAAGTTCTCTATCTATTACTCTATTAATTTTGCCTAATTCATCCATTAAGTTCTTCTTATTGTGTAATCTTCCTGCTGTATCACAAATAAGCAAATCTACACCTCTTGACTTAGAAGCATTAATTGCATCAAATACTACTGCTGCTGGATCTGATCCCTCTTCATGCTTAACAATATCAACCTTTGCTCTTTCACTCCAAACAACTAATTGATCTATTGCTCCTGCTCTAAATGTATCAGCTGCAGCTAATAAAACTTTTTTACCCTTTTCTTTATTCATTGCTGCTAATTTACCTATACTAGTAGTTTTACCAACTCCATTTACACCTATTACTAAAATAACTTCTTTGTCGCTTTTTTCTTCATATTTTTCTTCGCTACCATCTTTCATCATTTCAGCAATTACACTTTTTAAAGCTGGTCTTACTAATTCAACATCATTGAGTTTTTCTTTTATAATTTTATCTTTTAATCTTTCGGCTAATTCAGATAAAGATCCCATATCAACTAACAAAATTAATCCTTTTTCAGAATTATTATTTTCTATAAATTCTATAACCCTGTTTTCTATATCGTCAATCCTAGTGTCAATTGGCATATCAATACCTTGGAAGAAATTTTTCTTTAACAATCTATTCCCTACATTAGCCATACTACTAGCGGTAGAATAGCCATGTGCTAAAATAATAGTATTAATACTACTATTTATTTTCTGTAAGTTTGTACTATTTAAATAAAAAGAAATAAAAATTAAATCTTCATCTAAATAGGAATAGTCTAAATGTTCGCTTAAATTTTTCAGCATAATCTTTGCTAGCCATGTGGATGTTTCCATATGGCTATGAATAAAATCAATTAACTTTGGCCTAATACTATTCCACTCTGGATTGCTAATTAATACTTCATGCTCACCTTTAAAGTATAATAACGTTGCTATAGAAAGAATTTTATTTCCATCTTGTCTAATTCCATAATTCTCTTCTAAATACTTAAATGTATATCTTATGTTATAAGATATAATAGAAAATAAACTTTGATTTTTAGTATAAGTGGCATTAAATAACAATTCATCCAATAAAACGTTTACGTTATTCATCATTTTTTCTATATAATAATCATATGTTATACTCCTAGATTCTAACATTCTAAAATCTTCTGCAAATCGTAAATAGGTGTTGGTTATATTTTTCTTCTCCATAGTATCACTGTTTAATTTGTCTGGATTTTTGAAATCATAACTTCTATCTTTATATTTACTAGAAACTTGAAAAGTAAATACTTCTTTAATATGACTCTCAAATTCTATTGGTAAATCAGTAATCTTAACTTTTATACTTTTAGTACCTTTGCTTCTAGCATAGCTACTACCACAACTATATTTAATAATATTTTTAATCTTCCCTACATTGCCTTCATAGTTACAAGATAGTAAATATAATATTACTTGTCCTGAGACATTGATTGTACGATCTAATATTTCACTTTCCTTTAAAAAGAAATTATCAAGAAGACTTAATTTTTCTTGTTGTGGCCTTTCTGAAAAGCTTGGTATATTAACTATTACAGGTAATCTTCTTATAAATGTTGGTAAAAAAGTTGATTGAATTGATTCGGTAGTTGCAAAGATCAATCTAACTTTTGATTTTTTCTTTATACTATTATCTCCAATAGGAGAGAACTCCCCTGAATCCATAAATGTAAATAACTTTTCTTGTCCCTCACTTGTTAATCTATGAACCTCATCTAAAAACAGTATTCCTCCATCAGCTTTTTCTAGTAATCCACTTTTATCTTTATCTGCTCCTGTAAAGGCACCTTTTGAATACCCAAATAAAGCACTCGATAACAATTCTGGATTATTAAAATATTGGGCACAATTTAATGATATAAATCGTGCCTTATCATTAACTAATTTATTTTGAACACAATAATCATAAATGCACTTTGCTAAATGAGTTTTCCCTGAACCACTTGGCCCTAAAAGCATTATGGGTAAACCATTATTAGGATATAAAACAGCTGTTTTTATTTGATCTATTTGTTCTTTTAAACTTCCTTTTGCACCGATAAATTCACTTAAAAGATCATTTCTTTCATTGTTATTAAATAATTCATCTAAGGAATTATATTCATTTGATTCAACTTTGGAGTACATCTGTGAAAAAACTAATTTATCTAAAAAGATAACAGGATACTCCTTTATTTTTATAACTTTTCCAACCTTAACTTGTTTATTTAAGTAACTACTAACAGTACTTCTACTTAAACCGCAGTGGCTCGCAATAGAGCTCGCTGAATACATTTCTAAGTTTTCTTTATTAAATGTCTTAGTAATCTCCTCTAAATAAATAGATAAATCCTTTTCCATTGAACGTACCTCCTTTTATTTCAGTTTATGCACAAATTCACTCAAAACACTTTACCATATTATACTATATTTTTAAATTTTGTGCAGTTATAGACAAAAGGATATCTCTCTGATATCCTTTTGTTACTTAAAATTAGTATTCTAACTTCCACATATATCTTCTCTTTGTTAATGGATGTTGACGTGAATATGATAATTCTTCTGCATATACCCTAAACACAGATGTTAGTAACATAGGGTTGAAATAATCAATTACTGACTTAGATATTTCAGAAGATAGTCCAAAGTCTAAAGCATCTATAACTGTAGTTTTTGCATCAAATCTCTCTAAAAATGTTAAAGCACGAGAATCTATTGGTCTAGTTCTACCATCATTCATAAGTAATATAAATGGTACATCTTTTTCAACTATCTCAAAAGGTCCATGGAAAAACTCACCGCTATGGAATGTTCCTGAATTAATCCATTGCATTTCCATCATTAAGCATATAGATGTTGCATAAGCAACTTCATGTGTAGCCCCACTACTCATTACATATATTACTGGTGCATCTTTATATTCTTCAGCAAATATTTTAGCATATTTTCTAGCTGAATCTGCTGCTTTATCGGCTAAATCATATATCTTATTAAATCCATCTTTCATTTCTTCGTAATGGTCATATCCTTCTACTTCCTCTAATATTTCCATTGCTAATTGTAATGCAAATCCCATTTTTTCTAATTTTGCAGAATAACTTTCGCTAAATCTATGATATATCACATAATCAGCATCTTTAGTAAGAGCTGAATCTACTGAACGTGTTAAACTTATTACATGAGCCCCTAACTCTTTAGCTCTGGAATTAGCTTGTACAGTTTCAGGAGTAGTTCCTCCTAATGATGCTGTAATTACAATTGCAGTTTCATTTACTGCTTCTGGAGTAGCATAATTAAATTCATTTGCTGTATAGTGGCTGACACGAAGTTTTTTAGCATTACCATCTAAAAAATACTTAGCTGGATATAAATCTGCCTTTGATGCTCCACATCCTACAAAAATCACACTATTAATTTCGCTTTGTTTTCCTTTAATTTCTTTGATAATTTCTTTAATATTCATGTTTACCTCCTAATTTGACACTTTATATAAATAATAATTAAAGACTAAATATTTTATTGGAATATACCTAATGCGCTTAATAAAATTCCACCAAAGATGCAAATACTAAGCATCCATCCTGTAGCTACTTTCTTCTTGATTAACCAATATAATAAGAAAGTTAAACTTAAAGGAATTATTTGAGGAACTATTCCATTTAGAACATCTTGTACTACTAGTGTTTCATTAAATGTTAATGGCGTTACAATACCGATCATACTTGCCATCATTGATCCAATAACCATCAAACCAACAATAGAACAGATATACATAACTTTGTCCATAAGCCCTTCAGTATATAGTTTGGATAAATACTTATTCCCCATTAAGTATCCTATTTTTCCTCCATAGTAAGTTACAACATATGATGGTATAAATGATATTATCATTGCTAATATAGGTCCTAAAATACTACCTTGTTGTGCTAAATTTATCCCCAACCCAAAGGCTAAAATACGTATAGTTCCTTGAAAAAATGAATCTCCAATTCCTGATAAAGGTCCCATTAATGATGTTTTCATAGCATTAATAGATTCTGGATTAAAATTTTCTCTATCTTCATAGTATTGCTCTTCCATTGCTGCACTTAACCCTAAAGCAAATGCACTTGTTTGAGGAGTACAGTTATAAAAAGCCATATGTCTTTTATATGCTTCTTTCTTTAGCTCTTCATCTTTTGGATCTTTATATATTTCATCAAGTATAGGAGCTATTCCGTATAAAAATCCCATATTCATTTGTCTTTCATAGTTCCAAGACGCTTGTATATTCCAAGATCTCCAGAAAAACTTTCTATACTTCCACTTGTTAGAATCTTTTTTACTTAAAGCAACTTTTTCACTCATAACTTTTCCCTCCAATTAATCCAAGCTATCTAATTCATCAACAACTCGCTCTTTCTTAAATTTAAACTCAGCTAATACAAATGCTATTGTACATGCAAAAATTGCTATACCAGTTACGCTTAAATTTGAATATGCTGTTACAAAAAATCCTATTAATAAGAAAGGTAACATCTTTACAGAAAGCATTATATTTAGTAATAAAGCAAAACCATATGCAGGTAATATCTTACTTGCTAATTTTAATCCATCAGTCAACCAAGCAGGTATAGCTTCAACAATGTTCTTAACTAAATCTGTTCCAAAATATATTGCTAAAAATATAGGAATAAAGTACATAAGTGAATATAACGCTGTTCCCCATACTATATGGACTCTACAAGCCTTTTTATATTCTCCTTTTTCAATATGTGCATCTGCTGTATGCGTTAATTTTGATAATACTGTTCTTAATAAAATTCCTATTAATTGCCCAAGTACAGAGATTGGAATAGCTATTGTTAATGCAGCCTCTGGTTCTGCATTAGATAAAATTGCAAATGCTGTTGCAATTATTGATGCCATATTCATATCAGGTGGCGCTGCAGCACCTATGTTTACAAGCCCTAAAGATATTAACTCTAATGAAGCACCAACCATTAAACCTTTTTGCATATCACCTAAAACAATACCAACTAAAGTACTTACAATAAGCGGTCTTTCAAAATTTAATCTACCAAGTAATCGTGAATCCAGAATACAAAAAACTCCGATAAGACCAAGTAATATAGATTGAATTAACATTTTAATACCCCCCTATTTATTAAATTTTTGATGACAATTCTTCTAATTTAGATGTAGGAATTTGTTGCATATATAATCTAATCCCCATCTTCTTTAATTCCCTTGAATCTTCTAACTCTTCTTCAGTTAAAAATATTGCATTACTATACTGGATAGAATTTTCTTTGTTTGGAATTCCTCCATAGTTAATTTCTTTAATTTTGGAGTAGTTTTTACAAAACTCTAATGTAGACTTAGTACCTCCAAAAACAAACATAATATTCTCATTTAACTGTTCTATTTTTGGTATCTTAGAAATAGCATCTTTCACAGTGAATACATTTAGCTTTACTCCAGTAGGTTTAGACAAACTTAATGACATCTTTTTCAATTCATCAGTAGCAGCTAAATCATCAACTATTATGATTCTTCCAATGCCAAGGCTCTTTGTCCATGAAAATACTACTTGTCCATGTAACAGACGGTGGTCTATTCTTACTAGCTTAATCATAAATTATCATCCTTTCCATTTATTTCTTTTTTTAATAGTTCTGTACAATTAATAATCGATTGTTTACTTTCACTTATATATACTTCTAATAACTCATATGAAATCTCAGAACCTGTTGCAATTGAAATAACAAGTGGTAAATTCATACCTGAAATAATATTTACCTTTGGATAATCTTTAAGTAATGAGATCATTTCATTATTTACACTTCCACCAAATATATCTGTTAAAATGTATATTTCATTTATTCCATAATGCTTTTTTACTTCTCTTTCAACTATTGTTTTTATATTTTCCTTTTCCTCTCTATAGGAAGAAAAGGCTTGTACTGAGTTCATATCTCCGACAATCATATTTAGAGTATCCTTCATCCCTTTAGCTAAATCTCCATGACTTACTAGAATTATTTGGTTCACTCTTACCCCCCCTCTCTTACAATTATTTATATAGCAATAATCATGCCATTTTTTTCAAATGTTAAAAACCTCGTGCACACTCACTTTTTAAATATTTTCCCAACACTTATTTTTTTAATATATAAGTGTTGATTAATAGTGTTGATTAAATAAATTATAAAAAGCTTACACTTGTCAGTAGCCTAATTTTAGTTCACTTTGTTAGGTTTTATTTTTTAATTTATACTTATTTACAAGTATTTTATTTAAAATCACAATTAGTAATTAAACTTTTAATCCATTTATTTTCTAATTAGAAGCTACAGCCTATCTAATCATCTAAATAATTGATTTTATACAAAAAAATAGCTGCTACTTTTCAGTAACAGCCATCTCATATATATTCTATTTATAATTTTAGCAAGTATCTTATTGTCAAGTTTACATATCTGTAAGCTATTAGCGCCATATAATCTTTAATTTTTTTATCCAATGCCCCATTATTGCTTTTTATAGTATTTTAGAGCTTTATCATATCTATCAAAGTCCTTTAATTTATTAAGACTATAATCTAACACTTCATATCCACCATTAGTATCTACTAATATACCATCTTCATTTATATCAAAAAGTGTGAAATACATATTTTCACTTTTACTTATGATATCACCTGTTCTTTTTCCTAGTACGTATAATGTTCTTTCATCCCAGGGTAATACTACAATGTATTTATCATTAAACAATATTTGATAAACATCTCCTGCTATATCTATCCGTATGTTTTTTTCTTCTTTTGTCTCTATATTATAAGTTACCAGTACGGATTTTTTTCCATCTTGTACTAGGTATCCTAATTCACCATTATTAATAGTTAAGTGTTTTATATGATCCTTACTTTCATTAACCTTTTTAACTAACTGCTTGTCCCCTGTATTTATATCAATAGCTAATAGCTCTAATTCGCCTAAATCATTTTCGGCTATATTATAAACCTTATTGTTTTCATAGGTTAAATCTCAAAGTATAAATCTATCATCTACATTAAAGCCTTCAAAGCTTCTTATTACATAATTAGTATCTGCTTTAACTACTGCAACTTCTCCTCCAGCTAATACTACAACTTCCTCTTCATCATTAATTTTTTTCCTATTGCTTCTTATAAGCTCAACTTTTAAAGGATACTGGTAGTAATTTTCCTCTTCCTTTAACTTTTCATATTTAGAACCCTTAGAATATATATAATCACCAAGTAACAGCCTATTATAAGTCCATGAATTTTCTATAATTTTTAAATAAAGATTATTATCATTAGTATCATAAAAGTACTTATCATAAACAATTCTTCCATTGTCATAATATAACTTAGATTCCCCCATTACTTTTTCAAGGATAATCTCCTCATTAAATTGAAAATCTAACTTAACCAAGTCTTCATAATACTCACCTTTACTATATGTATAAATATTATCTTTGTATAATAGTAATTCTCCACTATATAATTTATCCGATGTACCAATAATCTTTTTATCACTTAAACTATAAATATTAATTTTATTATCTAAAATATAAGCTGCCTTATCTTTATATATTGTTAAAGGAATATTTTCTATGGTATCAAATGTCCCTATTTCATACTCTTCTTTTGTAACTATATCTTTTACTACCACAGTAGTTTTAAGGTTAGAAACATAAGAATAAATAAGCTTATTATCATTAATCTCTAAATCTTTTATTGCATAGATCTCTTCATTTTTAGGTGTTTTGTCTAATATAATGTCAGGAGTTCCATTAGGAACATTTATTCCTACAATCTTTCTATTTTGAATCTCCTTAATTAATATCCAATCTCCTGATGACTTTGCTTCTCTCATATCAGCAAAAACTTCATTACCAATATTAGATAAGTCATATTCATTTTTCTTATTACTTTCTTTATCATAAGTAACTAACTGAAAATCACTTAGTTTATTTTCAAGTGTAAATTTATTATTGTTATAAAGTGCAAAATAATACTTATCATTATTTCCAACTAATTCTATAGAATCATTCTTTCCTTCATTATAATTAATTACAAATATACAAATAATAATTACAGTTATTATAAACCAAATTATCTTATCTCTTTTAGTCATAGATTCTCTCCTTTCTTGGTTTATACAAAAATATTATATTAATTTCTTTTTCTGCTTTTTATTAAGATGTTCTAGTTTGTATTGATTTACCTTAAATACGTCTCTCTATATTTATATAGCTTATTAAATAATACTATTATGGGTTAATTATAGCATCACTTACAAATGTCATACCATGTATTTTCCAAAGATAAAGCATCTTAATTAACTCATAATATAATAAAGATCATCCTTTATATTGTTAAGATATTGCATTATATTTTCCTCGTCTTTTATATTGTATATATAATCAAACTTCTCAGAAACTTGTTTTGCTATGATACTAAAAAACTCACAACAAGTAAAAATAGCATCCCAAAAATTATTTAAATCACAATCAGAATATGTATTTAAGTACATATCATAAAATTCTAAAGGCAGATATTTACTAAAGTATTTCCCCCACATCCCTGTAGAAATGGTAAAATTATTATTCATTGCAATATACCATTCAATCATTTTATCAAGCTGTGGATGTACAACTTCAGTATACATTCTCATAGCATAAGGAATTTGATTTCTGCCAATCCCTTTCCCTACATTATTTAAACACCACCAAAATTCATTGCAACAACCAAAATACATTTCCTTTGTCGGTGGTTTAATCCAATGAGTCATATCGTTAGAAGGAGAAATCTCTGGTAAAAAATCGTCCTTATCTAAAAGCTTTTGTGTTAATGTATCTGAAAGATATCTTTCCAATGCTACATCTTTTACTTCTATGCGTAAATCAATTCTATTACCGTCCTTAAACAACATTAGCCAAGTATATGAATAGTTACAATCATGGTTACTTCCCCAACCAAAGTCTCTTGAATCAGGCTCCTGAACAATTGCAATTTCCCCAAATAAGTTAATCCAGTTCTTATCATCCAAGAACGATTTAGTTTCTGAAACTACAAAAACTATATCATAGTCTTGAAAAACATCTTTTTTCACATTATAGTTTACTTTTGACCCATTCATATAAACAGCCCTAATACGTTCATCTGAGTTTGCAATATTTAATATAAGTTTCATCATTACTTGTTCGTCTCTCAATTTCTTCCCCCCAATTAGCGATACTATTTTATTAATATTTAAATTTAAACTAATCAGCAAATAGTAGTTTAGTGTTTATAATATTGTTAAACACTTGATAATTACATTGAATAAGTATTGTTATTTATTATACATCAATTCTATAAGTATAATTTTTGTAAACAATATTAGTTCCACTTTTTTGAAAGCGCCTTCTTTTTCAATATTAAAACCAAGTTTTCTTAATACTGCATTTGAACCATCATTAACGAATATAACAATACGATTACGTAATAGTTTAATACTTTTAAAGAATACTGTGTTATATATATGATAGTTATAAAATCTAGACATTCATAACTCTATTCTTTAAATATGAATTAAAGTTATTATATTCAACTTGAGTTAAAAAATCAGGATATGACATAACTGATAGGGAATGTCCCTTATTAAATTTACTATACGGCGGATGGATGTGATTGAAGGTATTTTCTTTATATCCAACTCGTGTATAAAACAATTTCCTTCGAATAGATATTTCATCTATAGGTGGATCAATTTCTAATATCATTGTTTTATTCTTTTTTTTGAGTAGTTCAAGTGCATTTTCTCCGTACTTTTTATTACGCATATTAGGCTCTATACAAAAATGCTCAATATATATATAATCTAATGTTTCCCAATAAAGAATAATCCCTATAAAGTTATCATTATCATAAATTAAATCAAAATTATATTCTTTATCACTCAATATTTCCTTTTGAGATTCAATTTTTCTTTGCTCATGATACGGAAAGCTTTTTCGATATAACATAATAGCGTCATTAAACATTTTGTCATCTTTAGATAATAATCTAATAAATTTCATAATTCACCTCTTAGTTGCAGGTTGTAATTTAGCTATACAGCTTAACTAAATTATAACATATTCTGTTAATACCGTATTATTCAATTTTCAAAAATCATTTTCATTAGTACTTCGTAATAATGAAAATGATTCGTAATGCTTTTGAATTTCACACTAAAAAATACCGCATATTCTCTTTTGAATACTACGGTATTTTACTAATTTTATATCTATAATAGTTTAAATTTACTTATTTTTATTTTCACGTTCAGTTAATTCTTTTATAACTTGAGGATATTGCTTATCAAGTTTGTAGAAGCAATAAAGAATAGGTAGAATTACAAGGAAGATTATAGGAGCATAAATGTATAAATTAGAAATTGCTCTAAGGGCAGACTCACTTTGAACTGCAAGTGCACCATTATATCCTGCCATTCCAAGAACAGTTGTTGCAGCTACCATTCCAACTCCTCCTCCAACTTTTGCTCCAAATGTTGTGGCACTGTATAATGTACCTTCAATACGTACTCCAGTCTTCCAATGACCATACTCAATAGAATCCGCCATCATTGCAAACAATGTTGCCATTAATGGTGCTGACCCAATTCCTTTTACTATGTTACAAACTACAAGCCATGAAAATGATGCTGGATTTACTATTATAAGAAGTTGTGAAATAAGAGAAATTATAGTTCCAACAAGAGCTACATTACGCTTTCCAAATCTTTTAACAAATGGCATCATCATTGCCATTAATACAATTGAAACTCCTTGCTGAATAACAGCTAAAAATCCGAAGTATGCTTCATTATGAAGAATATATTTTGCATAATAAACACCAACTCCCATTCCTATAGCCATACCAAGAATATTTACAATCCATATAGCACATATAAGAAGCCAAGCATCATTTTTCATCATTAATTTTAAAGTTTTAATAAATCCAATTTTACGATCTTCATCTGAAACTACATTAACACGCTCCTTTGTCTTAGCAAAACAAAGTAAAAATAATGCCGCTGCAATAAAACCATAAACACTAGAAACTATCATCCATGATGATTGATTAGTAGAACCTCCCACTGCATTTATAAATGGTAATGTACATGCATTTATGATAAGGCCTCCAATTTGAGCCATAGTCATACGGAATACATTAATACTTTCACGTTGAGTTTGATCTCTAGTCATAAGTGAATTTAGTGCCCCATAAGGAATATTAATTGCCGTATACAAAAATGTAGTAACAACGTTATAAGATATAAATACATATATATACTTCCCAACATTACCCAAGTCAGGAACCATAGTTAAAAGCGCCGTACATACTCCAAAAGGAATTGCAAGCCAAAGCATCCATGCACGTGCTTTACCATGCTTTGACTTAGTTTTATCCATAATAAATCCCATAATTATATCTGTAAAACCATCAAAAAAACGTGATATTAATATTAAAGTTCCAACAATACCTACATTAAGACCAAGTGCATCTGTATAGAAAAATGAAATGTATGTCCCTGTAAGAACCATAACTAGGTTACTTGCTAAATCTCCACAACCATATGCTAGTTTTTCTCCAACCCCTATTTTTTCTGTATAAACAGACTCTACTGTTTTCATAATATACCCCCCTATCCTTTTATACCATTGTTTTTTACTAATGCTGAACTTCGTCTCCCATAGTTGCTAATATAGTTTCTAATGTTAACTCTGGTAGTGCTTCTTTTACCACTCTTAAAATTTCATCATCAAAATTATGGCGAACTTCACATGTTTTATCAAAAATCATTGTTGATTCATCTGCAGGTGTACATGCATTCCATTGAGGAATACCTTCATGATTTGGATTTCCAGTTTTCGCAAACTCTATAATTGCTTTAAACATGTTGTCTTGTAATTCTTCACTAACACCTTCTATGTTTGCTACTGGTACTTTATCAATGTTATGGAACACAAATGGAATATCTGCACAATGCCATGCTGGTTTACCATGATAGCAAGGGAAATCTAATGAAAATACATACGTATATGTAGGTGCTTCACTATATTGTGATTTTGCATTTACCAAATGTTTACTCAATGGACGGAATACCATATCTAAACTTAATACATCAATAATTTTTTTATCAGGATATGCTTGTTTAAATGCTTCGACAATCTCAGATGTTTTATCTTGGAAACGCTCTTTTATCATTTCAATCATTTGCTCTTCACTTAATTCATATTTGTTTATTTGACTAGGAGCAAAACTGTTGAATTCACCAAACACTGTTCCAACCATTAAAGGTGTATTTTTTGCTTGTTCACTGAATCCAGTCATTTGTGCTTCTCCAAGGAAGTAATCATTAATCATTGGATTATTTCCAACATAAGCACCTGTTTTAGCTACATCTTGAACAACTTTTAAATAAGCACCTACTAGCCTTTGATAAGGAACTGTTTCTATTTTTTCAACTTCACTTACTGGAATCTGTAATTCTTCTAACATTGCAGTTACAATGGCACGTCCATCTCCACCCTCACAAGGTTTCATAAAGTCCCCAGCAACACCACTCATAATAATTCCTTTATGGAATAAACCTTTCGCACTTGGTATTTGCATTAATGCTCCAATTTTCATTCCACCACCTGATTGGCCAAATAAAGTCACATTTTCTGGATCTCCACCAAATTGATCAATGTTTTCATTAATCCATTTTAAAGCAGCAACTATATCAGCAAGCCCAGCATTAGCAGAATTTTCATATTTTTCACCAAATGGAGATAAATCCATAAATCCTAAGATATTTAAACGGTGATTTAATGAAACAACTACAACATCACCATGTTTACTCATATTTGCTCCATCATAAGCAAGTTGTTCAATGGAAGAACCTGCAAAATATCCTCCACCATGGATCCAAACAAGAACTGGTTTTTTTTCATTAGAATCTAAATTATTTGTCCACACATTAATATATTGACAATGTTCATCTTCAGGCCAATACATATGTGGTACAAGCATTTCTCCCTTTGGATTATCTGGAACCATTAATGGAGCAACTCGTCCATAAGATGTTGTATCTAATACACCTTCCCATGATTTAGGATCTGTTGGCATTTGAAATCGATCTGCATAAGCATAAGGGATACCTTTAAAAGTATAGATATCATCATATCGATAACCTTTCACAAATCCTGCTGTTGTTTTCACTGCTGGAATATTATCATATTCAAATTTTAAGCCCATTTATAAGCCCTCCTCATTTATACTAAATTTTATTTATAATTTTCTTTTTATACCATTAATCTAAAAATGATAAACTTACTTACTATACTTTTCTTGTCATGACCTTTAACATTCATAATGTGTTTTATAATTATATAGAGCACCAATTAAATTAGAATCATTATAATAAGCACAGTTTTCAACTATTGCATGAGGTATTGGAAACGGAATTTTTTCATACATACTATTTAATTTCTCTTGGATTTTTTCAATCAATAGTTTCTGCTTGGAAATCCCACCACCAATACATACCTTTTCTGGATCAAATAAGCATTGTAAATTATATATTTGTACAGCAATATTGTTTGCTATATTTTCTAAAGCAGCCATGGAATCTTTATCTCCTTCATGGATCCATTCAAAAATTTTCTTTCCATCAAGAGTACTTGGTTCTATTCCTTTTAAAGCTGCAACTTGAAGAATCAAGGCTGTTGTACTTCCCTTTAAAGCAAATACATTTTCCATACCTTGTGAATTTAAGTCAGTCATCAAATAAGAGACTTCTCCGGCAAAAAAGTGTTTTCCTTTAATTAATTTTCCTTGATGAATAATACCTCCACCAATTCCAGTACCAATGATTAATACAATTCCATCTTTACAATCTGAAAGATTTCCTTTCCATAATTCAGCTAAAGCAGCACTTTTCCCATCATTTTCAACAGCAACATTCACATTAACTCTTTCTTGAATCGCTTTAATTATATTTACATTAGCATTATATGTAAGCGCACCAGGTGTATAAATCACTCCCGTAACAGAATCAATATTACCAGGCATACTTAAAGCAATACCATCCACTTTATCTTTGAACTTATAATATAAACTTGTAATGACATCTAAAAGATGCTCCAGTGTATCTGTAGGGGTATCCAATTCCCCTTTTTCATGAATAGTAGCATCCATATCCATAATGGCATATTTGATAGCTGTTCCTCCAATATCAATAACTAATTTTTTCATAGTATCAGCCTCCTAATCTAAGTCACTTATATTTGATTTAATAAATCAAGTGTTTATAATACAGTACTTACTTTCTATATTTTTTAACACGTTCATCTTCAATGACACCACTAAAGTTCATACCGAAGGCAAAATCATAACTGTGATTTTCTTCATCTTTATGACATTCCATATCAAATGAAACATCTTCTAACTGTGTTTCAACTGTACTCATATCACTTGGTATTTGGAAAGGTAGTAAAGCACTTGGCTCTTTGTTTCCACAAATAAGTTCAAGAATCGCTTGTGTTTGGACATTGAAATCTAAAAGAATCACATCAACACTTCTTTCAAACTCCTTCATGACAGTTGGATTCTTACAGTTCATAGAAACAATTACAGGTTTGTCTTTCATAAGCTTTCTTGTTTCTAATACAATATCTAAATCAGCTTCATTACTACATGTATTTGTTTTATTGTAGGTTGTCCTATTAACTATTTCATCTCTCTCATCTTGTGCAATACTTTCTTTTCTAGCAAGTGTAGCTTTATATGGACGATATTGTAGTGTAACAGGTAAATAACCCTCTTCTGACGAATATGGTTGGCATTGTGGTGATTCTATAAACACCATTGAAAAATCTGCTTCATTAGGATCTGAAACAACATCATAATAACGACTTACAATTTCTAAATTTACTGGCATCTCAGCATGAGCTTCGATAACATTGCCAAACCAATCTTTACTTTCTTCAATACGTCTTGTTGGAATATAAACTTTTTTATGTTTTTTCATTGGCAATATATTATTTTTATTTTTAAGCAATACTACTGATTTACATTGTGCTTCAAATCCTTCATTCATAAATTGCTCATTTCCAACTGTTTTTTGTGAAATTTCAGGATCTACATAAGCATTTTCAAATAAACCTGTTTGAAATATATTACGAAGCAATCGGCTTGCACTTACTTCAAAACGTCTTCTCATGAATTCTTCACCATGATTCTTGACTCCCATTTCATAAGCATCAAGTACTGGTTGAATTTCGTTATTTCCACCAAATTGATCAACGCCTGCCATTAAAGCTTTATAATGCCTCTCTGCCTCACTTAACGTTTCTACTCCCCAACATTTTCCACTTAAAAATGAATCAAATTCAGGAGCATCTTTCGTAGTCATCCAGTCTGTGCATACAACACCATCATATTCATATTTTTCACGTAATAGATCTTTGATAATAGTTTCACTGTATGAATTTCCTACATTCTCATGATTCTTTTCATCAATATCGTAAGAAATCGTATAATAAGGCATAACAGCTGCTGATTTTAGTGTTCCTCCTTTTAATTTGAAGGCACCTTCCGTAAATGGTTTTAAGTGTTCATCGAAATTATTTCCTGGATAAACGGAAAATTTACCATAAGCATAATGGGCATCTCGTCCGCTTTCTACAGTTCCTCCACCTGGCCAGTGTTTAACCATGGCATTAACACTTTCATTTCCCCAACCATCTATTATTCCTTTAGTTGTTTGAAAACCATCACAGTAACTCATAGCCATATCAGAAGATAATTGACTATCTTCTCCAAAGGTTCCACAAAATCTCATCCATCTTGGTTCAGACGCAATATCAATTTGAGGAGATAGTGCAGTGGCAATTCCAAGTGCGCGATATTCTTTTGCAGCAATCTCTGAAAATCTATATACAAGATCTGGGTCAAAAGTAGCTGCTAGTCCTAAAGATTCAGGCCATTTTGAAATATCTCCACCAGCACCTGCATTAAATTCTGTATGGGCAGAAGGTGTATGACGTGGATCTGAACTATTATTACATGGAATTCCCAAAGGAAGTTTTTCCACAAATGCTTGCATATTATTATTCCATTTTGCAGCTGTATAGGCGTCATCAACGACAGTCATAAGTACATGTCTTACTCCATCTTTTGATAAGAAGTCTTTTTGCTGGTCACTTAAATCCCAAATATTTTTATTACTTTCACTTAATTGCTTCCCATCATAAGTTCCTTGAAACATCTTTGCAAATAATGAATCACTTGTTGAAACTGATTGATGTTGACTGTATAACATGAGTCCAGCTATTTCTCTGATACTCATCTTGCTCACTAAATCTTGAATACGCTCTTCTAAAGGTAATCGCCAATCTTCATAAGGATCTAAAATCCCATTTTTATTAAGATCCTTAAATGCATAACCATCATCTTCTATAAGATTGACCCCACTATCTTTAGCATAAGCAATATCTTTTCCACCTTCATTATGAACAAAAATATAGTTATCAATTTCAGTACATATATATCTCTTCATTCCAAAGCCCCCCTTAGTTATCGTTTACATTTGTATTATACATTAATTTTTTTTTATGTTGTTGTCGTTATTTGATTGAAAAATTCCTTTTTTTTGATTTTCGCGATAAATATCTTAAAAAGAAAAACCTGCGAAAATAGAAAAACTTATTTTTCTATTTTCGCAGGTTTGCTTAACCTAACGGCTATAATTTATTTCACAAAATATGAGAGTTTTCATATATTTGTTCTAATATTTAGACAAGTTGTATTAATATTTTTGTTAGAAGTATTATCATTTTTCGATTCTTGATATCGTTTTCTATATTGATATGGAATCATTGAATAACTATCCTTAAAAGCACTAATGAATGATTTTACATTTGAAAAGCCATAATCAAATGCAATGTTCTGCATACTTTTTGTAGAATCAACAACATCATTATAGCTACAATAAAGTCTGTAATTTGTTAAATATGTTTTGAAATTAGTCCCGAAATATTCACGAAATACTCTACTAAAATGTTCCTCACTCATGTGACACACCTCAGCCAATCGAGTCAAATTCAAATCCTCTTTATGATTTTCTTCTATATAATCAAGTATTTTATGTTGTCTTTTCTTTGAAATTACATACTTCTTTTCATCCCTAGATAAATCAACTTGGAATTCATTGATTAGTATATAAAGTAGTTCATAAATATATGCATTAATCATTAATTCATCATTCGCCTGGGGATTTTTACTAAACATCTTGAAAAATTCATAAATTTCATAAACTCTCTTTTTCTTTGGCGAATCTTTTTTTATATCAAAATATATATTGTCAATATCCGGTAATACACGTTTTAAGAAATCATAAGAAAGTATAACTAATAAAACTTCACACTCCCTATGATTTGGGCTATCCAATTTATGTACTTGTCCACTATTAATAAAAATAAAATCTCCTTCTTTAAGAGTATTTTTATGATTATTAATCCATAAATCTACTTCTCCTTTGCAAACAAGTGAAAATTCAATGCTTCTATGCCAATGAGGAGGAGTCTGGTCTTTTTTTACACGAAGATGATTTTCTTTAATATTCTCTTTATCTATATACTTAATAACAGCATTTAAATCTTGTGTAATATCTACTTTTTCATAACTAACCTTATCCAAAGGAAGTAACCACCTTTCTTACTATTATCATTTCATCAAAAAGAAATATATAAGCACCTACTTCTAATTTGAATTTGATTCTAAGTTAATTATATATACTTTATAAAAATTTTACATCATAATTTTTATTTAACAACTAGTAAAACTTTTAAACCTAGGTATAAAGGAAGTTATTTTATATAAATATTACTGAATTATACACTATACTTTATCAATGGCTTTCTTAATTGAAACTAATGAAACGTTCTCCTATTAGTGCTTCCTCGTTAATTACTTTCATTTAACTCAATACCATCTTTCATTTCACTTATTTTAATATATTACTTATAGCGTAATACGAGTTATTCCTAATGTTTATATCTATCAAAACAAAAAGCCATCTAAGAATTATTTACTTATCTTTTGATGGCTTTATACTAGCTATACACTTTACTTCTTACTAATATCTTTATGAATAGATTCACTGCCTGCCTCAATAGCTGTCTCATAATAACGAATCTTATGGTCAATAACATTCATAATATTGTTTAGTTCCTCTATCTGCTTTTTAACTATTTCCTTCCGCTTAAGAAAAACCTCTAATCTATCTATAAGAGTGCTATCACCCTCTATACACATATCCATATACTTCTTTATTTCATTTATTGGCATACCAGAATTTTTCATACATGTTATTATTTCCAACCCTTTAAAATCCTCATCTTTAAATACACGAGTACCATTTTCTTTTTTCTCTATAAATGGCATAAGACCTTCTTTATCATAATAACGTAAAGTTGGAACTGATACTCCCATTTTCTCTGCAACTTGCTTTATGGTATATGTCATAAAAAAAACTCCTTTATCTAATAATATTATATTTACTTAACTGACAATCAAAATTTCACATTTTGTACTTGAAATATACACATTCAACCTTAATGAAAGAGTGTTTCATTATATATATGATATAAGATAAAGTTAACTTTATGTCAATCTTAGCTACTATTTAAATATCACTCTCTACTTCTACACATTTTATAAACTTAGCTGGCACTCCACCGTATACACAATTATCCGGTACGTCTTTAGTAACAACTGAGCCTGCTCCAATAACTGAATTCTCTCCAACAGTTATCCCTGGACAAATTATCGCCCCTGCACCAATCCAAGCATTTCTTTTAATTTTTACACTTTTTAAAATTACACCACGTCTATTTCTAGGATCTAAAGGATGATTAACTGATAATATTTTTACCTCTGGTCCAATAAGAACATTATCCTCTAATTCAATACCTCCTAAATCTACAAACATACAAGATTTATTTATAAATACATCTTTGCCAATCTTAATATTACGACCAAAGTCTGTATTAAATGGTGTTAAAACCTGTACAGAACAATCTATTTTATTTCCTGTTATTTCTGATAAAATACCTCTTACTTCCTCTGGAGTTTTATATCCTGAGTTTAATTCAGTTGTTAACCTTAAAGTATCCTCTAAAACTTTATGAATTTCAGTAAATATTGCATCCTCATGTGAAATAAACTCCATATCCTCTATTATCTTTATTAAATCCATACTCATATTTGCCTCCTAAATTCGTCTACTTCTTTATCTTAAGAGATAAAGTTAACTTTAGGTCAATACCTTTTTATAAATTTTCATATTTTTCTATAATCTAAATATTAACTGCTATCTTTTTAACAGTTGAATTCTTTTTAAGTGAATATCGCTTTATAACTATATACATTAAAATCAAATTTGTAAAATTTATTCCTATAGCAATAAGAAATGCATAGACATAAGAGCCAGTAAAGTCATAAATATATCCTACTAAAGCTAATGCAAATGCGCTTCCAAAACTAGTAGCAAATGATATTATAGGATATACTGTTGAATAATTTTCTACTCCAAAGAAATGCTTTGTTAATAAGGCAAAACCAACTGCCCCAACAGAGTAAACCGATCCAAATAAAAATGAACCAATTAATAATGCTATTGATGAAGGTGCAATTAATAAGATAACTATAGAAATTATATTAGTAACTATCATAATTATTGTGGCTTTAACGGGTCCTACTCTATCACTTATAAAACCTATAACTAACTTTGATAAAATATTACCTACCATTCCGGCTGATAACATAGTAGCTCCAACTGCAGCAGTATAATTTAAAGTTTCATCAAAGCCTGGTAAATGTTGAGTTATACCTGAAATTGCAGTATGCAATATTGCAAATATAAAGAAGCATATAAAGCTTACAGTAAAGAAATTAAATTTATTATTCTTTTTCACAATATTATTGGCAGTTCTTTCTTCTTTTGCAGTTTCTCCATAAGCTAATAATCCAATATCCTTATGATCTATGGAAAATGGATATACTACTGCTGGAATACATAATCCTATAATAGCTAGTCCCATTATTATATATGTTTTCTCCCAGCCAAAGATTTGTATACATCTACTAAATATAGGCGAACATACTGCTCCTGCTGAAAATTAGATTTACAAGAACAATTTCCTCAATTAGACGAACTAAAATTTATTTAGATTAAAAAAGACATTGAGTGACTATAAAATGAATATAAGCAAAAAACAACCCATAAAAAAATTGGGCAAAGGACATGAAAAGTCACTTTTCT
>OGIX01000677.1_pt1 | contig 20914 bp, 15 predicted proteins | sample 1571901 | NCBI WGS metagenome assembly OGIX01 (sample SAMEA2582102, study PRJEB24529) | metagenome | biome: Human gut stool | place: China | collected 2011
TATATCCTTATACCTATCCATTTACATTTTAACTATAATTTTTCATACAAATATTAATCATAAATATTGACAAATAATTCGTAATTTACTAAAATATCTATTATATTAGTAATAGTTAACCTTAAGTTTACTATTACTAAACTTTTCCCAAATTTTTAATAGGAGGTTTTATGAATATTGCATTTTTACTAAGAAAATATTTATCTGTTGGATGGATGTAATTTAAAATTATTGGAGGTTTATTATGAATATTGAACAATTAGGAAGACACATTTTAGTGGAGTATTATAACTGTGATAAGGAATTATTAAAGGATCATGAAGCTATTGAAAGGTTTATGAATCAAGCCGCAAGAGAAGCTAATGCAACAATAGTAACTAGCTGCTTTCATAAGTTTAATCCATGGGGAGTAAGTGGTGCTGTAATTATACAAGAATCACATCTGACAATTCACACATGGCCAGAATATGGTTATGCATCAGTAGATTTATTTACATGCGGTGATAGTGTTAATCCATGGAATGGATTTAAGTATCTTGAGAAGGTATTATCTGCAGATAGAAGTGAATCGACAGAAGTTTCTAGAGGACTTGTGGACAAGATTAAAACTTTTGGTGATGGTCAATATGATCAATTAGTAATGTCCCATAAATTGGAGGTATAAAAAGATGAATATGGAATTATGGTATACAGAAAATCAAACCCAAAACGTTAATTTCTCAATGAAAGTAAAAAGTCATCTTTATTCTGCTCAAAGTGAGTTTCAAAAGATAGACATAATAGACACTTATGAATTTGGGAGAGTTTTAGTTATTGATAATTGGACAATGGTAACTGAAAAAGATGAATTTATTTATCACGAAATGATAACTCATGTTGCTCTAGCTACTAACCCAGAAATTAAAAATGTACTTGTTATAGGCGCTGGTGATGGTGGTACAGTTAGAGAACTTACTAGATATAATAATATAGAAAATATAGATATGGTTGAAATAGACGAGCTTGTAGTTAAAGCTTCTATTGAACATTTACCTTTTACATCAAATAAATTATCTGATCCTAGAGTTAACTTATACTTTGAGGATGGAATAAAGTTTGTTAAAGGTAAAGAGAACTTATATGATTTAATAATAGTTGATTCAACTGATCCTATTGGGCCTGGTGAAGGTTTATTCACAGCTGAGTTTTATACTGACTGTTATAACGCCTTAACAGAAAAGGGTATATTAATAAACCAATGTGAGAGCCCTTACTATTCTCATAATGCATATGAAATGAAAAGATCTTATAAAAAATTAAACAATTTATTTAGTATATGTAAGGCTTATCAATACCATATGCCAACTTACCCATCTGGTCACATGATTTTCTGTTTCGCCTCAAAAGTATTAGATCCTATTAAAGATTTAGACAGCGAAAAGTGGAATGAATTAGAACTAGAAACTAAATATTATAATACAGAATTACATAAAGGAGCTTTCTCTCTCCCTAACTATGTAATAAAACTACTAAATAGCGAGAATTAATCTTAAACTTATATTAATAAAACACTAAGCAATATAATTTTTATTGCTTAGTGTTTAGTAAATAATATAGGCCTTTCTCTTTTTAAAATAAGCTTATAAAACATAAATATCCTATTTCTAAAATAGGAGCTCCAAATCCATCTTCAATAAATTCTATAACTGAATCGCTATTATTTCCAATAACTCTAGAAAAACATACAATATAATCTTTAATATCTTCTAACTTTATATTGTTATCGTCTCTTATAGAGTAATTTAAAAACACAGCATATCTAACTAATAAATATTCTATTATTATCATTTGAAGTGAAAGTGCTAATTCTTCAATATCATCACTTATACAACTACTTAAAACTTTAGCAATTATACAATTTTTAATTAACATATTATAATCTTCAAACTTATCTTTGAAAATTTCCCATTTACACAAAATATGCTCTAAATTTACTTCTTCAGCATAGTGTGAAATATCTTTTAATAGAATTTCTAACCCTGAAACCTCTTTATAATTTTCTATAATATCTAAAAATAAATTGTTTATCTCTTTAATAGACTCATATTTATTTATCTCTATATCATCATAAATATCTATAAGTTCTTTTAAATATTTATTATCTTCAAAATACTCAAATTCACTTAATAATAAATCTTCTGTAATTTCCTCATTATCTAAAATGTTTAATAACATCTGAAAACTTAAAATAAGTTTTTTATCTAACTCCAAATTATCTCTATTTATTATATTAACTATATTTTCTCTAATCTTAAGCTCTAATAAATCTTCATATGAACTTTCAAACCCATTGTTATCCATCTTTATTTCATTATCTATCTTACTTATAATCTCAACTACTTCTGGGCACGCACAAGACAATGAAATTTCTTTTATGCTTTCAAATCTATTCTCTACTCTAGGAAATGTACGACATGTTAAAGATAAGTATTCATCTCCCCTCTCTTTAACTATATTGCATAATCCTTTATGGTCAAGGAGTAAACATCTTTCGCTAGTTTCTTTATTTATTAGGTATTCTTTTTTTCTTCCACATTTATTTACTTTAACATTATTTAAAAGGCTATTATCCTCTATATTCTTCCACTTACTATAAGTTTCATAATCTATTGCAATATCCCAACCTTCACAACATGTAAAATTACATTTATCTGCAATACATTTAAACTTATCATAGTATGATATCTTTGATATATTTATTTCTTTATTCATATTTCAACTCCAATTATTATGTTTAATTTCTTAATTTTAACATAATAAATAGTAAAAATCCTTAACTTTCTTTTTATGAACTATTTTTAATTTTTTATAAATTTAAAGCTCTTAGGTATTACCTAAGAGCTTCAAAACATTTCTTTTAATTTCAATAAATTCTTTAGTTAAGGATATCTCCTCATAATTATCACGAGAAATATCTACTTTAACCTCACCTTTTATAATGGCTGGTTTTTCTGATATAACGTAAATTCTATCAGATATTAGGATTGCTTCATCAATATCATGAGTTATAAACAATATAGTTGAATTTGTTTTCTTCTTTAATCCTACTAACCACTTCTGTAATTTTCCTCTGGTTATAGAATCTAACGCTCCAAATGGTTCATCTAAGAGCATAATATCATTAGACGTTAAGTAAGTCTTCAATAAGTTTGCTCTTTGCTTCATCCCCCCTGATAGTTGACTAGGATATTTTTCTTGAAAACCTTCAAGTCCAAATATACCTATATGTTTTTCAACAATTTCTCTTGCTTCTTTTTTCTTCATCCCATTAAGAACTAACGGTATTGCAATATTATCTATAACCTTTTTCCATGGAACCATCATATCCTTTTGATACATATAACTAACATCCCCATTGATATTTAAGCTGCCACCATCAACTTCTGTTAATTTAGTTATAATATTAAATATAGTACTCTTGCCACTTCCAGAAGGTCCAACAATAGTTACTAACTCACCTTTATTAACATTAAAGCTAATATCTTTTAATATCTTCATACCATCATAAGATTTACTTATTCCATTTAATAGAATTTTACTTTGGTAAGAATTCATTAGTATAAGCCTCACTTGCTTCTAAATTTTCTTGAATCAATTCATTTTCTAATAAGAATTGAGTGTAGTTATTCCAAACACTATCCTTCATTTCTCCCCATCTAGATGCATCAGCTTTATATTCATTAGCTAAAAACTTTTGGCTTTCAATAGCCAGTTGTTCATCTATTTCTGGAACTGCCTTAACTAAAATCTTTGCTGATTCTTCTGGATTTGCAATTGCATATTCATATCCCTTTGATGTTGCTTCCATAAACTTTGATACCATATCACCTTTTTCTGAAAGCACACTTTCTGAAGATGCTATTATAGGCGTATAGTAATCTAATCTTTCATCTAACTCTCTAAGTGGTATATAATTAATATCAAAATTTCTTAATTTTGCTGATATATTTGTCCACCCTTCAAAAGTCCATTCAAAATCAATATTATTTTTAGTAGCTATAAAGAAATCTTCGGTTCCTACGTCTACTGTAGTTAACTTAGAAAAGTCTGAACCATTCTTTTCCATCACAGCCTTTAAAATAGCTTTTTCACTTGGACCACCGTATCCGCCATAAACTTTGCCCTCAAAATCCTTTACTGTTGTAATATTCTTTTCTTTAGGTGAAGCAAATCCTGAAGTATTATGTTGAATAATAGTTGCTATAGCTTTTACCGGAAGAGGATTATCTGAAGTTTTCGCATATGTTAAATCTTCTTGGTAACTCACAGCAAAATCTCCTTTTCCTGCTGATATTAATTGTAATGATGAACCTTCTGATGGTTGAATTATTTCAACATCAAGTCCTAAATCCTCATAATATCCAAGTTCTTTAGCTACATAAAATCCAGTATGATTTGTATTAGGCGTCCAATCTAATATTAGCTTTACTTTTTCTAATCCATTTCCCTCTGATTTTTCACTTTTAGCTCCGCATCCACCAAGAAATAAAGTAGATGCTAATCCTAATGCAATCAATGATATTATCTTTTTTTTCATTTTTAATTCTCCTACTCTTTAGTATATAATATATTATTTTTTTATTTTATTTTCCCTATTCCAAGGTGTTAATACCTTTTCAACTTTACCTATTATGTAAAACATAATCATACTCATAAGCACGATAACCACTATAGCTGCAAACATTTTATCTAAAGCATATGTGCTTCGAGCTCTTGTCATATATACTCCAAGTCCCTTATCTCCACCAAGCCATTCACCAATTACTGCACCCATAATACTATAAGTTGCAGCAATTCTAAGTCCAGAAAAGAAATTTATTATTCCATAAGGAAGCTTTAAGTGGAAAAATCTCTTTAATTTAGATGCTCCCATAAGTTTAAAATGATTAATTAAATCTTTATCTACACCTTCTAACCCATCGGAAATACTTATTACTATAGGAAAGAAACATACTATTACAACTACAATTATTTTAGGTAATGCTCCAAAACCAAACCATATTATAAATAGCGGTGCTAATGCTATAACTGGAACAGTTTGAGATATTATAAAAACTGGATAAATAGCCTTTTTCACCATTGGTAATAAATCCATAATTATTGCTAATATTAATGCTAATAATACAGCTATCCCAAATCCAACTACACTTTCAAACAAAGTTGCAATAATATGAGGCATCATTGCTCCAAAGTTTTCATAAAGAGCCTTTATTATGTCACTTGGTGCAGGCATTATATATTTTTCTATTTCTAAAACCTTAATTATTAGCTCCCAAATAATAATTAGTGATATTGAGAATATTATTGGCAAAATAATATCTAATATAGTTTTATTCTTTTTCATTTGCTTTACTCCTTTCATTTAGAATGTAAATTATTAGATGAAACATACTATTTAAATTTTGAATCTCACTTAAATAAAAAAACGTATAGTTTCCCCTCATTGAAAACTATACGCTCGATAATTCTTAAATAACTCTATATCTATTTACTATCTTCCTACGTTGGCATTATCCAAATCAGGTTATTATGGGTCGAATTTTCAATTCCTCTCAGGCTTAATAGCCTCCCCAGATAAGTTCTTTTATAAAATTTGTCTTTCACCTCATATTAAATGACTTTTATATATTTTGTCAATGATAATAATTATTAATTTAATATTCTATTAAAATTATCATAAATTATATTAATAAGCTCTTCTTCACTAATTTTCTTTATATGAGCTATCTTTTTAACAACATTTTTTATTTCACTTGGATATCCATATTCTCCACTAACCCACTCCAATGCAGTCGGTCCATCTGTTTCTACTAAGAGCTTATCTATTGGAATTTTCATTAATATCTTTTCAGTTAAATTTGAATATCCAATATCAACACTTATAGTAAAATAGCATCCTAATTCTATAAACTTTTCTAAAATCTCTGAAGGTCCACTATACCAATGTATTATTACCTTATTATATTCAAGCTTTTTAAGTGAATTATAAACCTCTTCCTCTGCATTTTTAGTATGAATAGATATGTATTTATTTCTTTTAGCACTTTCTTCTAAAATAAAATAATATATTTCCCTTTGCTTTTCATCTAAAGTTCTATCTTCTACCCATAAGAAGTCTAATCCAATTTCTCCAATAAGCTTACTTTCTTCTATATATGGAATTAATTCTTTTAGTTTGCCTTTAAAACTACCTACACTATTTGGATGTATTCCAAATGTCGGAATAATAAATTTACTTTTTTCACTATACTTTTTATTTAAATTATAACTATTAATATCCATACTATTAGCTAAAGTGATTATTTCATTTTCATTTATATCTTTTATTGCTCTATCAATATTATCATTATAAAAATCTAAATGATTATGAGCATCTATATATCTACTTCTTTTCATATCTCTATTTCTCTCTATTTCTATGTATTTTCTATATTTATTTTTTTATAAATATATCTTAACTCTAACTTTTTATAATATTAGTTAAGTATTAATTATTATAATAGAATTCATAAATAAATTATACTTTATAATGATAGGATAAAGACTTGCAAAGAAGATAGAAAAATGAAAGGGGGAAAGAGAGAAAAGTTATTGTATAAAAAAAAAGAATATAAGAAAGGAAATTGATATGTATGGGTAAGATAATAAAGGGGAAATTTAAAAGAATTATATCTACAATGGTAGCGTTTACAATGCTTTTGACATGCTTATTACCATCATTACAATCTTTAGCTGCGCCAAAAATGATGGCACACTTAAAATCGGGAAGTGGTAATGGTAATGGACATTTTGGTAGTGAAAACCCAGAGGCATTTCTATTATCAGATGAAAATAATATTACAAATGAGTCAATTAACTTTGAGATGAAATTAGGAAGTGCAAAAAGTGATACAAGATTTCGTTTTGTAACAAAATATGTAGACGATACTCATTGGTCATATGTTGCATATGATGGAGCAACTGGATGGTTTATAGAGTATAAGAATGGTGATAAAGCAGGATATCCAGGACTTACAGGACTGCCAGAAATAAATCAAGATGATATTGTGAATGTAAGTGCAGTCTATAATGAAAATGAACTTGTATTTAAGGTAGATAATAAGACAAGTGGTAATAGTGGAGAAGCTCTAATTAATATAGCTGATTTTATTAGTTTAAAGGATCAGGAAGGAAAAATTGGATTTGGTGCTGCTACATATGGTACACAGTGCACTGACATATATTTTTCTAATGTAACAATTGGAGATACTAATTACACAGATTATAATGCTTGGACATTGTATAAAGAAGGTCTTGCAGGACAGATATGGGAACCATCAGTAGAAGTTTCAGGGGGAGAAGAACCAACGGAACCAACTGAGCAAGGAGAAAAATGGTTTAAAATTACAGGTGGTGCTAATAATGGTGGTGGACATGCGTATGGAAATGCAGCAGCAAAAGCACCAATTCTATTACTTGACAATGATAGAGTAATGGAAGATGCAGGAGAAATTTCTTTGAAAGTAAAACCAAGTAGTAACTGGGGAGTTTTCTATACCTATGTAAACGATGATAACTGGTTGTATGTAGGATATGATCCAAGTAGTAAGTGGTATTATCAATATAAGGTAGATGGAAATGGTTCTTATCCAAAGATTCCAGGTCTTCCTGATGTTGTAGAAGGTGAAGATTTACAGATATCTGTATCATTAAGTCGAGAGACTTTATCAGTAACTGTTAATGGAACTACAAGTAGAGTTACTAATCAAGGTTTAATTTCACTTTCTGAGAAAACTTCTGGAAAAGGAAGATTTGGTGTGAAGACAAATGGAGCAACATCAATTTCTTTTGCAGATGTAAAATATAACGGAATAAATGCTATGGAAGATGAGTGGATATTCGCTGCAGATCGTCAAGGACAGATTGTAGAAGAAAAATATTCAAAACTTGTACCATTGTCAGGAACTGTTATAACAAAGGAAGGAACACCAATTGCAGATGCAGTTATACGTATAGGAATAAATTCAGTTAAAAGTGATGTGAATGGAAGGTATCAGTTTGACGCTTTAGAAGTTGGAGAGTATAGCATTGCTGCTACAAAGGCAGGTTATGAGGCCTATTCTAAGGTTATAAATGTTCAAGAAGATAATAATGTAGTAGATATTATATTAGAAGAAAAGGAATCATTAGATTTAACAGAATATGATACTATTGCATCAGATACAATGAAAGTATATATTGGGAAAACATTCCCTATTGTTTCTAGATATCAAATGCTTAAAGATGGGGCAGAAATAGAAGGCCAATATATGCGTGGTAATGAAACTAAACTTAATACTGTAGAAATTAATGGTATAACAATTGAACCAACTGTTACGGTTGAATCAGAAGGAAAAGATTTCAGAGTATATTCAATGCATGTTGAAAAAAATGAAAATAATATAAATTTAGATATGAAAGTAAAGGTAAGTGTAGAAGAAAATAATTTAACATGGGAAGTAATAGAAATTAATAAGGCAGAAGGCTGTGATAAGATTGCAACTATTAATGTTCCACAGTTAAATCTTCTAACAGTAGATGCTGTAGAAGAAGGTGCTAATTTTGCAGGAGCGAAAGCATCAACAACTACAACTTCAACTGGAGACGTATTTATTGATTTTGAAAATGGATTTATTCCATCAAATACAGATTCATATTTATATGGATTCCTTACAAATGGAAAGTTAAGTGCAGGTCTTTTTAGTAATTCAGAAGCAGAAGGCGATAAACGTGTTGTTAGAAATAATGGTGCAGATACAATGAGCCTTACAAGTGCAGCATGGTATTATGAATTAGGAGATAAAAATGGACAAAATAAAGCGCAAAATTATGAAGACTATCCATTAAGTGATTTACCATGTACAAAAGTAGCTATTGCAGCAGATGAAAATGAAGATGGAGCTATTGATTGGAATGACGGAGCACTTGCATTCCGTGATATTATGAACATTCCTTATGGAGCAGAAGTAATTAAGGATATGGTAAATTATCGTATCGTTATGAACTTTGCAAGTATGGCATCTAATCCATATTTAACAACAGCTGATAATATTAAGAAAGTATATCTTGCAACAGATGGACTTCCACAATCAGTTATGTTAAAAGGATATGGAAATGAAGGTCACGATTCTGCCAATTCAGAATATGCAGATATTGCAGAACGTGAAGGTGGAGTGAAAGATTTCCAAAGTTTAATTGATATTGCACATGATTATAATACAGAAATTGGTGTTCACATTAATGCGCAAGAAGCATATCCAGAAGCAGCTTCATTTAATGAAGCTATGTTACAAAAGCCATTTGCAAATGGATGGGGATGGCTAGACCAGTCTCATGTAATTGATAAGCTTTGGGATTTATCAAGTGAAGCAAGATGGAAGCGTCTTGTACAATTATACGATCGTATAAATGGAACAAGCTTCTATAATAGAGAATGGCCATTAGCAGTAGAAGATTCACAAGGGGAGGTAACTGCTAGTAAAGAAGAAATTAAAGCAGATGCTGAAAATCGTGAAGATAATATGGATTTCATCTATCTTGATGTATGGTATCAAGATGCATGGGAAACAAGAAATGCTGCAAAGGAAATTAATTCCCTAGGTTGGAGATTTACAACAGAGTTTAGTGCACAAGGAGAGTATGATTCTACATGGCAACACTGGTCAACAGATGCAGTTTATGGCGGTGCAAGTATGAAAGGATATAATAGTGATATTATCCGTTTCATAAGAAACGACCATAGAGATTCTCAAGTATTAAATTACCCTTCATTTGGGGGAACAGCAGACAATCCATTACTTGGAGGATTTAGATTATATGGATTTGAAGGTTGGGGTGGAGATAAAGACTTTAACAACTATATTTTAGAAACATTTAATCAAAATCTACCTACTAAGTTTTTACAACATTACTATGTAACAGATTGGGAAAATTATGAAGAAGGACAATCACCTGTAGGAAATCATGAAAAACAAATTACATTAAGAAATGATGCAGGAGATGAAGTTGTTGTAAGAAGAAATGAAGAGCAAAGAAGTGATGATAATATTGAGCGTACAATTACTTTAAATGATAAAGTAGTATTAAATGATGTTACGTATTTATTACCATGGACAGATGAAGATGGAACAGAAAAATTATACCATTGGAATTTAGATGGAGGAAGCACAACATGGGAACTTCCAAATGGATGGGAAGGCCTTGGAAATGTTGTAATGTATGAACTATCTGACCAAGGACGTATAAATGAAGTAAATGTTCCTGTAACTAATGGATCTGTAACTTTAGAAGCTAAGGCAGCAACAGCGTATGTATTAGCAAAAGGTGCTGAAGTTAAAGAACTAAAAAATGATTTTGGTGAAGCTGATTATGTAGTAGATCCAGGCTTTAATGGGTATTCAGCAGGAGAAAAATTATCTTCTGATGAATGGTCAGGGGACATTGACGATGAATCAGTTGTAATAGAAAAGGCAAATACAGGAGATCAAAGACTGACATTTAATAGTCCTTCTGAAGATGTATCTGTAACTACAACTATTTCAGGATTAAAGAAAAATACAAATTATGTAGCAGAAGTATATGTAGAAAATAATAGTGATGAAAAGGCAACTATAGAAGTAAATACAGGAAAAGAAACAGTTTCTAATTACACTGAACGTTCTATTTTAATGAACTATGTGAAATCAGACCAAAAGAATGGAAGTAAAATGCAACGTATGCAAATTTCATTCAAAGCTGAAAAGGATACAGCAGAATTAACTTTATCTAGAGCAGCTGGAGAAGGAGCTACTTATATGGATGATATTCGTATAGTAGAAAAGACATTAAATAACTTCCAAGAAGATGGAACATTTAAGCAAGATTTTGAAACAGTAGTACAAGGGTTATATCCATTTGTATTAAGTTCTGCACAAGGAATTTCAGATCCAGGAACACACTTATCACAATTAAATGAACCATATACACAAGCTGGATGGAATAATAGAGTAATTGATGATGTAATTGAAGGAAATTGGTCAGTAAAACATCATAGTAGGAATACTGGAATAATATATCAAACACTTCCACAAAACTTCCGTTTTGAACCGGGTAAAGTATATAATGTAGAGTTTGATTATCAATCAGGCCCAGATAAGGGATATGCTATGGTTATTGGAGATGGAGTGAACTATACAGCTCCTTCAGAAGATCAATATCTTGAGGCAGCTCATGGAGAAACTAAGCATGTAGAAATGCAAGTAATTGGTAATGGAAGCGGACAAACTTGGATTGGTCTTTATCAAAATGCAAGTAAATCAGGTGAGGGTTCTATGGGACAAACAGATTTCACTTTAGACAACCTTGTAATTACAGAAGATAAAGATGCTGTTGCAGTTACATTATCAAGTACAAATCTTTATAAGGGTGAGACTTCTGAAATATATGGAAGTGGTCTAGATAAAATAGAGTGGAATTCAAGTGATGAAAAAGTAGCAGTTGTAGATAAAGATGCTAATGTTGTAAAAGCAGTAAAGGAAGGAAGTGCAACTATTACAGCAACACTTCCAGATGGAAAAGAAGTTGTATTTGAAATGAACGTTATTGGAGATGTTGTAATAGATATTTCAAGAGAAGAATTTAGTGAAATAAGTTCTAGTGCAAATACAGAACAAGCAACAGGAGAACCAGAAGGAAGTGGAGTAGCTTCTGCAGCTTCAGATGGAAACTCTTCTACCTATTGGCATTCAAGTTGGAATGGATTTACTGTAAGTAAAGAAAATCCAGCTATCCTAACAGTAGATTTAGGAAAAGAAATGAAAATTGGTGGATTTAAGTTCCAACAAAGACCAAGTGCAAACAATGGTATTGTACAACAATTTAAATATGAAGTATTAGATTCAGAAGGAAATGTTTTAGAAGCTTCAGATTCTATTACTGTTTTAAGTTCAGAGATGCAAGGTGGAGCATGGGTAACTGCTAAATTTGAAGAAACACTTAATGCAAAAACAATTAAGATCTATGTAGAAAAAGGTCAAGGTAATTTTGCAGCAATATCAGAAGTTGTACCAATTAGTATACAAAAGGTTGCAGACACAGCAAGCTTAGAAGATGTAACAATGAATATAGGCGGAAAAGTAACCTTAATTCCAACTCATCCAGAAAATACTGTTCTAAAAGGTATTGTATGGAGTTCTTCTGATGAAAATATAGTAATAGTAAATCAAAATGGAGTTGTAACAGCAGTAAAAGCAGGAACTGTTAAGGTTAAAATAACAAATGCAGCAGGGCTAATGGCAGAGGCTACAGTAACTGTTGAAAAGAAGAAATTAGATTATACTGAATTAGAAAAGGCTATAGAAAATTCAGAAAATCTTGATTTAACTAAGTATGAAGATGGAGCTGTAAAGGATGCATTTGTAAAAGCATTAGAAGATGCAAAAGCATTAATTAATAGTGCAGCTTCACAAGAAGAAATCGATAATGCAGTTAAAACTCTTACAGAAGCAAAAGCAGCATTAAAATTACTAGACGAAGTAGAGAATGTTGACAGAAGTGAATTAGGAAATATAATTGCAGAATACGGAAAGATTGACTTAGATAAATATAAAGATGGAGCAGAGAAAGATGCCTTTATAAATGCATTGAAAGCAGCAAAAGATGCATATAATAATGCAGCAACACAAGCAGAAGTAGATAAAGCTCTATCAGCATTAAAGACAGCTAAAGGTAATCTAGTAGAAGTAGCAATAGAAGTACCAGAAGTTTCTAAGGTGGATAAATCTAAGTTAGAGAAGTTCTACAAAGAAATAGTACAATATTATAAAGAAGCAAATCACTCGAAAGAAAACTGGGTAAAATACCAAGACTTATTAAAAATAGCTGATAAAGTTATTAATGATAAAGATGCAACACAAGAAGAAGTAGATAATGCTTTAAATGCTCTTGTTAATATTACAAAATTGATGAATGAGGAACTTGGTAATCCTTCAACGGTTCCAGAGTTGCCAGAAACAGGAGATGAAACTCATGTGAATATATTCATTATTGGATTAGTAATTAGCATACTTGGAGTTTTTGTATTAACTTACAAGAAAAAGAAGTATGAAAATTTAATCTAAATTGATATAGGTATAGATGAAGGGTATGTATGGAATTCTTAATAGAAAGCCATATATACCCTTCTCTTATTTATTCCTTGGGAATTTATAAAAAAGTTTCTTGATTGCTATTGTATACCCATCTTCTAAATTACTTTCAGAACAATCATATATTAGCTTTGTTTTATTAAAATATATAAATTATAAGAGCTAGAATAATGATGAACATTACATAAATATTAACAAAAGAGACAGTAAAATAAATAAAGATTTATTTTAAGATGCTAGTAAAGTTGCTAAAAATCATAAGTAAACAGTAGTTTTATGCAAGTGCTAAGGTGTCCAAGGCATAAAAACAAAAAAAGTCAAACGTGAAAACATAGTGTTTTCAACGCTTGACTTTTTGCGTTTTGGTAAATGGTGCCGGCAGAGGGAATCGAACCCTCACGGTTTCCCGCATGATTTTGAGTCATGTGCGTCTGCCAGTTCCGCCATGCCGACTTAATAACTTACAGTAGTAATGTTAACATATACCATATAATATTGTCAATATTTTTATATATGTATAAATAGTTAAAAGGTATTTAGTTGTTTTTATAAAGTATAACGTTACTAGGAACTATTTGTAGTAATTTGCAATATATTGTTTATAAGTAGAACTATGTGTATGTAGAAAGGGAAACAAAGGTATGGAGTGGTTTATGGATTTAAATCCAGTTTTACAAGGATTGTTTGCAACAATTTTTACATGGGCGGTTACAGCATTAGGAGCAGGTTTAGTATTTTTCTTTAAAAGTGTTGATAGAAGGATATTAAACACTATGTTAGGTTTTGGTGCAGGAGTAATGGTAGCGGCAAGCTTCTGGTCATTATTAAATCCTTCTATAGAGTTATGTGCAGAACTTGGGTATAGTGAACTTATTTTACCTGCAATTGGCTTTTTTGCTGGAGGCGTGTTTATTATATTAGCTGATAAAATGATGGACAAGTATTCATATGGTGTTATTACCAAACGGGATGAAACAAGTGTTGATTCAGTAGCTAAAAAATATAAAAAGAGTATTTTATTAGTTACTGCTGTTACGCTTCATAATATACCAGAGGGGTTAGCTGTAGGAGTAGCCTTTGGAGGGGTAGCAGCTGGAATTCCAAGTGCATCAATAGGTGCAGCTATTACATTGGCATTAGGTATAGGGCTTCAAAATTTTCCAGAGGGAGCAGCTGTATCACTTCCATTAAGAAGGGATGGATTATCAGTAGGTAAAAGCTTTTTTTATGGGCAATCGTCTGGGCTAGTAGAACCTATAGCAGGAGTTTTGGGTGTTGTTGCAGCTATAACAGTAAGAAGTATGTTACCTTTTTTCTTAGCTTTTTCAGCAGGAGCTATGGTGGCTGTAGTAGGTTCAGAATTGTTGCCAGAAGCATCTATAGAAAATAAAAGTTTGACAACAATAGGATTAATACTTGGCTTTATAACAATGATGGTATTAGATGTTGCATTAGGATAAAGTAAAGAGAAGTATGAAAAAAGTGGTTAATGCCACTTTTTTTAGTATTTAAATTGAATTATTATAGAAAAAAATATAATATATTCTTGTTACATAGTCTTACATCTGTTATTATATTAGATGTAGGATAGATTTATCCCATAGGGATGGATTTTGACCCAGTTATTAAATTTGGCTTTAATCGGACAAGCTGAATGATTTATAAATTAGGGAGGAGAAATATAATATGATGTATTCAAAAGAAGTTGAAGAAATGTGCGTTGTTGCTAAAGGCGCAAATCATGCATGTGCTCCAATTCCAGTAGAAGGAAGATGGGTACAAGCTACTCAAATATCAGACATTTCAGGATTAACTCACGGTATCGGATGGTGTGCTCCACAACAAGGTGCTTGTAAGTTAACTTTAAATGTTAAAGATGGAGTTATCCAAGAAGCATTAGTTGAAACTGTAGGATGTTCAGGTATGACTCACTCAGCTGCTATGGCTTCAGAAATATTACCTGGAAGAACTATATTAGAAGCTTTAAACACAGACTTAGTTTGTGATGCTATAAATACAGCGATGAGAGAATTATTCTTACAAATCGTATACGGAAGATCTCAAACTGCTTTCTCTGAAGGTGGATTACCAATCGGAGCTGGTTTAGAAGATTTAGGTAAGGGATTAAGATCTCAAGTTGGTACTACTTACGGAACTTTAGATAAGGGACCAAGATACTTAGAAATGGCTGAAGGATACATTACTAAAATCGCTTTAGATGAAGATAATGAAATCATTGGTTACAAGTTCGTTCACTTAGGAAAAATGATGGAAATGATCGGTAAGGGAATGGATGCTAATGAAGCATTAGAAAAAGCTGCAGGACAATACGGAAGAGTTGCTGACGCTGTTAAATTAATCGATCCAAGACACGAATAATTTGTAAGGAGGAATTAAATCATGGCATTATTTGAAAGTTATGAAAGAAGAATAGGACAAATCACTCCAGTATTAGAAAAATACGGAATGAAAACATTAGAAGATGCTAAGGCTGTATGTGATGCATACGGAATAGATCCATATACAATTGTTAAAGAAACTCAACCAATCGCATTCGAAAATGCTGCTTGGGCTTACGTTTTAGGTGCTGCAATCGCTATAAAGAAAGGTTGCACAAAGGCTGCTGATGCTGCTGAAGCTATTGGAGAAGGGTTACAAGCTTTCTGTATCCCAGGATCTGTTGCTGATGACAGAAAAGTTGGATTAGGACACGGTAACTTAGGAGCTATGCTTTTAAGAGAAGAAACTAAATGTTTCGCATTCTTAGCAGGACACGAATCATTCGCTGCTGCTGAAGGTGCAATCAAAATAGCTGAAAAAGCTAACAAAGTAAGAAAAGAACCATTAAGAGTTATATTAAACGGTCTTGGAAAAGATGCTGCTAAGATAATTTCAAGAATCAATGGATTCACTTATGTTGAAACTAAATTCGACTTCTTCACAGGAAAATTAGAAGTTGTTCAATCAAAAGCATACTCAAACGGTCCAAGAGCTAAGGTTAACTGCTACGGTTCAAACGACGTTAGAGAAGGTGTTGCTATAATGCATCACGAAGGTGTTGACGTATCAATCACTGGTAACTCAACTAATCCAACAAGATTCCAACATCCAGTTGCTGGAACATACAAAAAAGAATGTATCGAATTAGGTAAGAAATACTTCTCAGTTGCATCAGGTGGTGGTACTGGAAGAACTCTTCACCCAGATAACATGGCTGCAGGTCCAGCTTCTTACGGTATGACTGATACTATGGGAAGAATGCACTCAGATGCTCAATTCGCTGGATCATCATCAGTTCCTGCTCACGTAGAAATGATGGGATTAATTGGTGCTGGAAACAACCCAATGGTTGGTATGACAGTTGCTGTTGCAGTTGCTGTTGAAGAACACGCAAAATAATAAAATCTTAGTATAAGATTTTAACTTAAATATGTAGAACACATTATTATGAGTATATCATGATAATGTGTTCTATTTTTTTTATTTTCTATTTTGTTAAGCTTTAATTAAGAATTATATATTATATTAAGAGGGGAAGTTAGTTAATTAACATATATTAAGTAAAGAATTTGATAAGTCTAAATAACCTTTTTTTTTCATATTAATTATAAAATATGTTTTTAGAAGGTAGTTGTGATGAAAAAGATTATAAAGTTACAGATAATATATGTGGCAGCTTTTGCTGTGTTGATAATATTATTATGTCCATGTATTAGTGAGGTATATAAAGATAATAAAATTTCAGTTGATAATATGATAAGTGAATTAAAGGTAAAAGATATGGAAGAACCTTTATATTTTAATATAGAATCAACATTAGAAAGGCTTCCAGAAGAGTTGATTAGAAGATTATATGAGATAGGTGTAACAATAAATACAACAGATGACATAGGAGAATATAGTAAATATGGAAGAGTTACTTCCAAGTATTCCCATAGAAATAAAGCTATTACAATACAGAAAACATATAGTAATGAGGTAGTTTTACTTCATGAAATAGGACATGCTATAAGCTATAATGAATTATCGTTTATAAAAATATCTGATACATACCGATTTAAAAATATTTATGAAAACGAAAAGGATTTAATATTTCCAGATGGTGAAAAATTTTATTATCGCAATTTTAATGTTAAGTATGAATATATAAAAGTAAATTCAGAAGAGTATTTTGCACAGTGTTTTTCTATGTATGTTTTAGGCACTTTGCCAGAGGAGACAAAAACATATAAGTTCTTTGAAAAATATTTTAAAGAAAACGATATAAAAGATGAATATTGAAGTTTTTTTAGTTAATAATTTAGAATAATAATAAAAATTTATGGAATATATTGTTAAAATGAATATGATATAGTAGGAGAAAATTTATATAGTTCTATTAATTATAAGAAGAGGAGTGATAACTAAGTGTGGAAATATATATTAGTTAGTATTTTTTTACTAGTGGTTGCAATTATAGCTATAGTTAGAGTAACGACTTCTCAAAGATATAATATTTATAAAAAATATAAGAGAATGATAAATTTCTATAAGGAAAGATTTTCTAACGATATAAGTAATGAGCTTGTATATCAATATATAAGTGATATTGATGGATTACCTAAGATTAACAATAATACTGAATATATGAATACTTTTATTGAGTTTTATAATTTAATTTATGGGGATAATAAAATAAGTGATGATTTGAAGTTTCAATTAAAGGTGTCTTTAAATCTTAAAGGTATTCGAGTTTAGGAGATATAAATATAAGGCTATTTTAGTTACTAAGTAGCCTTTTTAAGTTTGGAAATTTTTATTATTATAAATAACTTTACTTAATAAAAGTAGATTAATATTTTGATATAAAATTGACACTATTTTATAGTATAATATAGAAGTAATTAATAATTAGGATAATTGCCAATGAGGAGAGGTAAAAAATAATGGAAAGTTTTATTTTAAATAGAGTTAATTTAACTGTTGACAATTATAAATTTGCAAGAATGGAATTAAGAAATGATGGAGATTTATTAAATCATTTTGCATCATTAGTGTTTTCGCATTATGAAAGTGAAATACCAGTTGAAAGAGTTAGAGAAATCAGAAAATATATAAAAGCAACAACTCCTAGGATGTCTATTTTTAGAGGAGATATATTATACTTAATATCTATACTAATTGCTTCTCTAGATAAAAATATAGAAGAAGAATTAATACAAAGCATGTTTGAATATATGAATCTTTTAGAGGAGCATTTTCTAGAAGGAGCTCATTTAGCGCTTACTGCATACGTTTTAGCTAGATATGGAAGAGATAGAGATAAAGAAGAAATAGTAAAAAAGACAGTAGAAGTTTATTATGTATTAAAAGAAAAGTATTATAATATAACTCAAGATGATGATTATCTAGTTTGTGCATTATGGGCATTAAATGATATAGAAGAAGCGGTTACAAATGATTTTGTAGATAATGTTTTTGAGCATATTGCTGATGCTAATATTAGATCAAAAAATGGAATACAAGGGTTAGCCAATGCAATACTTTTAAATGGATCATCAGGCCATATGTACAGAAGTGTAGAATTTATTCAACAATTAGAAAAGAGAGATATAAAAATTGCTAATCAGTTTTTACCACTTATAGGAATACTTTATAACATTAATCCGAGAAGAAATGTAGATTTAGTAGAGGGTGTAATAGACGAATTATGTGATCAAGAGTATGAATATGAGTATTATATAGATAAAGGATTTAGAACAATAATTGCAATTTCAATAATTGCTTTTTGTAATGATTCTGAAAAAAAATTATATATAGATGAATTATTAGCACATGGAATATTATCTTTTATTAATAGTAAGAATAAAAGTATGTTCTCAGAGGTACTAAATTAGGTGATAGACATGGACAAGATAATATTACACGTTGATATGGATGCTTTTTTTGCATCAGTGGAGCAAAAAGATAATCCAAAGCTTAAAGGTAAGCCTGTAATAGTGGGGGGAGTAAGTGAAAGAGGTGTAGTATCTACATGTTCATATGAGGCAAGGAAATACGGTGTAAAGTCTGCAATGCCTATATTTATGGCTCAGAAGTTATGTCCACAGGGAATATATTTAAGAGGAAGGTATTGGAGATACAAAGAAGTATCTGCACAAATTTTTAATATATTTAGGGAGGTCACACCCTTAGTAGAGCCGCTTTCAATAGATGAGGCATATTTAGATATTACCAATAGTAAATTTAAAGATTATAAAGAAGCAGCAATATATATTAAAAGAAGAGTTTATAAAGAAGTAGGATTGACCTTATCTATAGGGATATCATATAATAAATTTTTAGCAAAACTTGCCTCGGATTGGAATAAGCCAAATGGAATTATGATTATAACTGAGGATATGATTCCAGAAATATTAAAACCTTTACCTATATCAAAAATATACGGACTTGGACAAAAGTCTGTTAGACGATTAAATAATATGGGATTATTTAAAATTGAAGACTTATATATTCATCCTAAAGAATTTTTTGTAGAGTATTTTGGAAAGTATGGAATAGATATTTATAACAGAATTAGAGGGATTGATGATAGAGTCGTTACACCTAATAGGGATAGAAAATCCTATGGAAAAGAAACAACCCTAAAGTTTGATACAGATGATAAAGATGAATTATCAAACTATCTTAAAAGTTTTAGCACTCAAATAAGTAGTTATTTAGAAGAAAAGAATATATTTATAAAGACTATTACAGTTAAGTATAAAACTAGTTCTTTTATAAATCATACTAGAAGTAAAACTTTAACTCACTACATAAATAAAGCTGAAGATATTTATAATATAGCTATTGAGATAATAGAAGAAGAGGTCTTTAGTGAACCTATTAGGTTAATAGGTTTAACAGTAAGTAGTATAAAAGAAGAAAAGGTTGAACAACTAACTTTATTTTAAAATTTGTTAGATTATACGGTATATTATTGAAAAATATGTATTGCTACACTTATTAAATAAATGCTTTTCATTTTACATATTGTAGATTATAATTAGTAATTAGGATACATCATTTATTTTTGGAGGTATAGTATGGAAAATATAAATATTGCAGGTATGATAGATCACACAATCTTAAAACCAGAAGCTACTGAAGCAGAAATTATGGAGCTTTGTAAAGAGGCTGTTAAATATAATTTTGCATCAGTTTGTGTAAATCCTTCTATGGTAGCTAAAGCAGCAACAATATTAGAAGGAACACCAGTTAAGGTTTGTACTGTAATAGGATTTCCTTTAGGAGCAACAACAACTGAGGTTAAGGCGTTTGAAACTGAAGATACAATCAAAAAAGGTGCAACTGAAGTTGATATGGTTATAAATGTTGGAAAGTTAAAAGAAAGAGATTTAGCATATGTTAAAAATGACATACAAGCTGTAGTAAACGCTGCAAAAGGAAAAGCGTTGACTAAGGTTATAATAGAAACTTGTCTTTTAACAGATGAAGAAAAGGTTATAGCTTGTCAACTATCAAAAGAAGCAGGTGCAGATTTTGTTAAGACTTCAACTGGATTCTCAAAAGGTGGAGCAACAGCTCATGATATAAAATTAATGAGAGAAACAGTAGGTCCAGACATGGGAGTAAAAGCATCAGGCGGAGTAAGAAGTAGAGAAGATGCTTTAACTATGATTGAAAATGGAGCTACAAGAATAGGTGCATCTGCATCAATAGCTATTTGTGAAGGTAAAGAATCTAATTCAACT
>OGIX01000678.1_pt1 | contig 20884 bp, 18 predicted proteins | sample 1571901 | NCBI WGS metagenome assembly OGIX01 (sample SAMEA2582102, study PRJEB24529) | metagenome | biome: Human gut stool | place: China | collected 2011
TTTTACACAAAAGCTGGATCAGGAAACACTAATGTTGAAATTCCAAATCAATCTAGTAAAGAATACTTAAACTTAAAGCCTCATGTAGCTAGTTGGAGAGTATATCCTACTAATGTAGCTCCAGTAACACAAAATGCTTGTGGTAGCTTAGCTCCTAAAACATATGGTGGCTTAAGCTATGAAATTCTAGGCAATCCACAAACTGATGTATATACTATTCAAACACAAAGTTTCGGAAGAGTTAATATATATGCTCCAAGAGATAATGATTCATCAATAACCAATAATCCAATATATTAATGAATAAGGCTAGGGTTCCGTAATTGGAGCTCTAGCCTTTTAAAGCTAAAAGTAAAAAGCTTAGATACCACAAATATCTAAGCTTTTTTATTATACCTGGAAAGGAAGTGCGTTAATGCCTAAGAAGTTTTAGTAAACAATATATACATATTATAACCAATAAATTATATCTGTACAATAACGAATTAATATAAACCCTAGATAGTTATTAAGTTAATTATCTAGGGTTATTTTTTTGCAGAAATTAAAGTTTAATCACGTACTCGTCTCTCCCAAGAGCTTTAACTTCTACATCATTAGCTTTTAATAAGTCAATAAACTTATCAATAGCTTCTAAAGAAGAATAATCAACCTTTAATATTAATTCATCTTTAGTATTTCCGTTCATACCCACAATATTCCCCCTAAAGTAAATTAAACACTATAATTATAAAATATAATAGTAATTATTTTCAAAGTTAATTTAAGGGAAATTATAATATCTATATATTTACAAAATATGATATAATTAGATTGCAATTATGCAGTTTTTGTTTATTAATAAATGGAGGTTAAAAATGAGAATTAAAAAGGAACAAAAGAAATATTTAGCTTTTATATTAATGATAAGTGGACTATTAATAGCATATATCTGCATTAATTTTAGTAATGGTTGGATATTTGTAAAAATCAATAATAAGACTTATGTTGCAAATTCATCAAAAAGGTATAAAGAAATTGAAGGAAATCAAATTGGAGTAACTCATTACAATCAAATTGATTTTCTTAAACCAACAAGGAATAATGGCTCTAATATATTACCTTATGGATGTATCTTTTACGAAGGAGAAGAAGATAACGAAATATTTATGAAGGTTAAAGATCAATACATAAAATTAGTTTCAATAGAAAATAAAGAGTGGAAAAATGGAGATAAGGTTACATTGGCAGATTTAGAATTAATAAAGATAGATGAATAATTTTAATAATTTATTCGTAATACCGTACTATTCAAAAGAATATGCGGTATTTTTTTATTTTAAAACTCAAAAAGCTCTGGAGTGATACAGAGCTTTAAGGTAATATTATATGGTACTCTAAGTTGAGTAGCCCAAGAGAGTATTATGCATTTAAGATTATAGACATTAGATAAATAGTTTATTCAATTATTTATTTAAATTCTTTTTAGCTTCTTCATATTGCTCTTGAGTAAAAGGAATATTATTTTCCTTCAGAACATCAACATACCTATCTAAATCAGTAAGCTTTTCTCCAGGTCTTGTTTTAAAAGGGTTATTTATATCATGTGGTTTCCATTTATACATCTTAGCGCCTCCAATATTGATATATAGTTCAATTATAAAATAAAGATAATTATTTATTTTATATTCTTTAGAAAAACTTTAGAATTAATACAATAAAGTTTTTATAAAGATAATTTATTATATATTTATAGAAAGATTATTTATGAATACGTCAAAAAAACGTCAAAAACAAATAATATATTTTATAATATTTTGTACCTAGGTAAACTTATATTATCTAGTTAAAATATAGATTTTACAAGGGATTGAAAGGAATTAAATGTTATGTCAAAGAAAGGTGTGAGTATAAAATTGAAAAACAATAATAGTAAAGAAAGTAAAGGGATAGTTGCTACTTTAGTAGCATTATTAATAATAGCAATAGCATCTATAGCTATGTGCAAATCATATCCTATTATAGATAAGAGTGCAAAAAATGTGAAAGATAATTATTTTGATAACTATAGATTTGCAGATATGCTTGCAGAAGCAAGCTATGTAAAATATTTTAATGCATTATCAGAAAAAGCAGGTAGTACTCTTAATCCATCAGAGGTTTTGATAAATAATAATAATAATAATATATATAGTAATGAAGAGAATTATGATAACTCTTATGTAGATAGCTTTAATTCAGAATTTAGTAATTGGAGTAGAAACATAAGTCAAGATTATAGAAACTTAATATATTATGCATATGATAAAGAAAATAATATAAGTGACACTAATATAAGTGAAGGTATATCTATTAAAGATAAGAATATAGATTTATCGGCATTAGATAAGGAACAGTTTCAATTTTATGTACTTTTAAACTTTGACGAAAATGGAGTAGTATCTATTTCGGATATTAAGGGCGCAGATAAACAAAATTTTGAATATAACTTAAAAGATAATTTAAGCGACTTAGATGGCTATTATGAAATTACAATGAAGCCTATTAAAAATATGTCGTTTTTATATGCAGTACCTAAAACTTTAGTTTTTGATGATGTAATATCTTGGGGTATAAGAAATTCAAATTTAGCAGGATATGAAATAGCTGGAGCTACAGCTGTAATGATAATTTTAAGTTGTATAACAGTAGTAGCATTAGCATTTCCTATTAATAAAGCTAAGAGTATGGTTTTATTTAATAGTTTATCAAAAATACCATTTGAAATTTGGATAGGAATTTGTACATTTGCTACAATGCTTTTAGTTGTATCTCCTAGATATATGGTAAAACCAACTTTAGAAGGTAATTTAGAATATTTATTTGGATTCTTAGTAAATGGATTTACAATTCCTAAGGATATAATATGGTTCCTTAATTTTATGAATTGGTTTGTATGTTTTGGAATAGTATTTTTTGCAGTATTAGTTATTAAATATATATTTAATATTGGGGTAAAAGAGTACTTTAAGAGAAGAACAATAATTGGTTGGATTATAACTAAAATTGTTAGAATTGTTAGAAGAACTTTAGATGCAGTGACAGGTGTAGATTTAAGTAAAAAAAATAATAAATTATTATTAAAGTTAGTTATAATAAATGCTTTAATATTATTATTGATAACATCAATATGGTTCTTTGGAATACCTGTAGTAATTATTTATTCTTGTATACTATTCTTTATAGCAGAAAAATATGTTGAAAAGATAAGTGCAAAGTACAGCATACTAAAAAAGGCTACAAATAAGATTGCGGAAGGGAAACTTGATGTAGTGATAGAGGAGGATTTAGGATTATTTGAACCTTTTAAAGATGATTTAGAAAAGATTCAAAGTGGGTTCAAGAAGGCTGTAGATGAAGAGGTTAAAAGTCAGAAAATGAAGACTGATCTTATATCCAATGTATCACATGACTTAAAGACTCCTTTAACGGCTATAATAACTTATGCAGATTTATTAAAGGATGAAAATTTATCAGAAGAAAAGCGTAAACAGTATGTTGATACATTAGATAGAAAGGCTCAAAGATTACAAGTTCTAATTGAGGATTTATTTGAAATGAGCAAAGCAAGTAGTGGAAATATAACTTTAAATATAGAAGATATTGATGTAGTATCTCTAATGAAGCAAACTATTCTTGAATTAGAGGATAAAATTCAAGAATCTGAATTAACAGTAAGAACTAATTTCCCTGGAAATAAAATTATATTATCTCTTGATAGTCAACGTACATTTAGAGTATTTGAAAATTTAGTTATAAATATGACTAAATATGCGATGAAAGGCACAAGAGCATATATTGATATAATTGAAACTGAAAAAGATGTGGAAATTATTATGAAAAACATGGCAGCGGAAGAAATTAACTTTAATGTTGATACTATTGCAGAAAGATTTGTTCGTGGAGATGAATCAAGAAATACAGAAGGATCTGGCTTAGGTCTTGCAATTGCAAAGAGCTTCGTAGAGTTACAAGGTGGTAGATTTAATATAAGTGTAGATGGAGATTTGTTTAAAGTAACTATAAAATTTAATAAGATAAGTGAATAAAAAGGAAATGAGTGTATATAGATTTATCTAGATACACTCATTTTATATGCTAAAGTATAAATTTAATTTTAAAGTTATGTATTATAATAGTTTGATTAAATGTAAAAAATTAAATTATAATAATTTGAATGATAGGTAACGTTAACATGAAGTGTATTGCGGGTAAAATAGCCTAAAATAGGCACAAAACTAAATTGTAAAAAAATAACAGAAGGGTTAAAATGAGATGTAAGATAATTTTATGAGAGGATAAAGAATGAGTTATTTTTATTATATTGCATTAGTATTGATATTTGGATTATTAATGGGAAAGGTTATTTCATATTTGAAGTTACCTAAAGTTACTGGATACCTAATAGCTGGAGTTTTAATAGGTCCTTTTGGATTAAGATTAATATCAAATGATGCAATAAAAGGATTAACAATTATATCAGAAGCAGCATTAGGCTTTATAGCATATAACATTGGAAGCTCATTGAACTATAAAAAACTAAAGAGCATTGGAAAGGGGATAATAGTTATCTCTTTATTTGAAGCATTAATGGCTTCAGTAGTAGTTATATTAGCTATGAAATTTATTTTTGGACAAAGTTGGGAATTTAGTTTGGCAATAGGAGCTATAGCCTCAGCAACAGCGCCGGCAGCAACTATTATGGTATTAAAACAGTATAATGCTAAGGGACCATTAGTTGATACATTAATGCCAGTTGTAGCTATTGATGATGGGATTGCAGTAATAGCATTTGGAATAGCTATGGCTATAGTAAAAATGATAACAAAAGGAGCAGATAGTGTATCCCTTATTACATTTTTAGAACCGTTTATAGAGATAATTTCATCAGTACTATTAGGTAGTATTACTGGATTTGGATTAGTATATATAAATAAAAGATCAAAAGATAGGGATAACTCTATGAATTTTGTTATTGCAGCAATATTTTTAGTAATAGGATTGGCAAAATTTTTAAATATATCAAATCTTTTAGCTTGTATGGCATTAGGAGCTGCTGTAAGTAATATTGTATTGAGTAAGTCAAAATTGATTTCGGCTCTTGATAATATTACACCACCAATATTTATGGCGTTTTTTACTATATCTGGATTGGAGCTAGATTTATCTGTTCTGAAAACAGTAGGATTACTTGGTATTGGATATGTAGTATTTAGAGTAATTGGCAAAGTAATAGGGGCATCTCTTGGGGCTCAAATTGCAAATAGTGAGACTGTAGTTAAAAAGTACTTAGGTTTAACCCTAGTACCACAAGCTGGAGTTGCAATAGGACTTACTATGATAGTTGGAGAGGCGTTACCGGTATATGGAGCATCTATAAGAGCTATAATATTAGCATCTACAGTTATATATGAACTTATAGGGCCAGTATGTACCAAGATAGCTATAACTAAGGCTGGAGAAGTATACAAAGAGAAAAAATTGATAGTTAACAAGTAATATGTAGATGAATGCAAAATTATTATAAATATAGAGATGTTATCGTTATAATAAGTAAATTTAGCTATAAGTTACTGTAAATATGGTATTTGCAAGTTTGAAAAATAAATCTTGCAAGTATATAATTAAAGGTGCGCATAAATTTAGGAGGGATAAGATGGAATTGCTTGTAACTATTTTAGAAGAAAATGAAAATATCGAGGACATAATGTTAGAGTTTACTAAGCTTGGGATTAAAGGCTCTACAATAATTGATTCTCAAGGGATGGCAAATATTTTAAGTGAATGTGAAGAATTTAATTTATTTAGTTCTTTAAAGCTGTTAATGAATGATGGACGAGCTCAAAAGAAAACAATTTTAACAGTTTTAAAGAGCGATATGGTGGATTCAGCTATAAAAGCTATCAAATCTGTAGTAAAAGATTTAGATGCACCAGGTGGTGGAATTATATTTACAGTTCCTGTGGGAAGAGTTGAGGGAATACCTTTATAATTGCAGTAATTTATTGAGAGGATTATGTAATAATAAAGGAGGATGAAAAAATGAGTTGGTTTTATTACCTAGCAGTAATATTAATTTTTGGATTATTAATGGGAAAGGTAGTATCTTATTTGAAGCTACCAAGAGTTACAGGATATTTAATAGCTGGGGTATTGATAGGGCCTTTTGTTTTAAAGCTAGTACCACATGAAGCTATAGAAAGCTTAACTATAATTTCTGAAGCAGCATTAGGTTTTATAGCTTATAACATTGGTAGTTCATTAAATTATAATAAATTAAAGAATATAGGTAAAGGTGTAATTATAATTGCGCTATTTGAAGCATTAATGGCAACTTTTATAGTAACACTTGCAATGAAGTTTATATTTGCACAAACTTGGGAATTTAGTTTAGCGATTGGAGCTATAGCGTCAGCTACTGCACCAGCAGCAACTATTATGGTGTTAAAACAATATAGAGCTAAGGGACCATTAGTAGATACTTTAATTCCTGTAGTTGCTATAGATGATGCTATTGCAGTTATAGCATTTGGAATATCAATTGCTGTTGCGCAAATTATTTCTAATGGATCAGATGGTGTTTCAATAATGGCATTTTTAGAACCATTTATAGAAATATTCTTCTCAGTAGTATTGGGATGTGCAGTAGGATTTGCACTAACTTATTTAAATAAGTTGTCTAAGCAAAAAGAAAATGCTATGAATCTTGTAATAGCAGCAATATTTTTAGTAATAGGTTTAGCAGATTTACTAAATCTTTCAAATCTATTAGCATGTATGGCATTAGGTGCTACTGTAAGTAATTTAGTATTAAGTAAATCTAAATTGTTATCTGCAATTGATAATATTACTTCACCAATATTTATAATGTTCTTCACTATATCAGGTTTAGAACTTGACTTATCAGTGCTATTAACTGTAGGTGTAATAGGTATAGGATATGTTGTATTTAGAGTAATTGGTAAAGTATTAGGGGCTTATATAGGAGCTCAAATTGCTAATAGTGAACCTGTAGTTAAGAAGTATTTAGGATTAACACTTGTTCCACAGGCTGGAGTTGCTATAGGACTTACGATGATAGTACAAGATGCATTACCAAGTTGTGGGGAATCTATAAGAGCAATAATATTAGCTGGTACAGTTATATATGAACTGATAGGACCATTATGCACTAAAATAGCTATCTTCAAGGCTGGAGAAGCTACGGTAGATGCACATCATAAAATTGAAGTAAGTCATTAGAAAAGGTGCGAAAGCACCTTTTTTAATTTGAAATTTAAAATTAAGAATTAAGAATTGAGGAAAAAGTTCCGTAGGGAGTTTTAAATAATATATGTAGAAATAAAAATAACCATCTTTCTTTTTGCAGAAATAACGATATAATATATCGTATAGATTACAAGAAAATTAGAAGTGATAAGGTGTGTTGATATGAACGATTTAAGAAAAGCTATTTTTGATATTGTATCAGAGGATATTGTTAAAGTAGTACTAAGCAATAAGATGAAAAGTGATGTTCAGTATAATAAGATAGTATTTTTATTAAAAGAAAAGAAGGGAAAAGAATATTATCAAATTGAGAAATATACGGATAAACAAGTCTTTCATGAAAATATAGATAAGGATGAATTAGAAGAAAGTCTTTTTGAAAATATAGAAGCTAAATATAAGCAAGTAAATGCTTGGAGTGAAAATTCTACTTTTGATATGAAGATTTCTAAGAAGGGAAAAGTTTTCTTAGGTAAGAAAAGTTCTGATAATAAAAAGGTAGTTAATAAATCACACAATAAAGAAAAAAACTATATACTTAAAGAAGGTATGATAATACAACCACTTATAGATTTAGGCGTGTTTACTAAAGAAGGTAAGGTTGTAAATTCTAAATATGATAAGTATAAGCAAATTAATAGATTTGTAGAAATTATTGATGATGAAATAAAGAAAACAGATCAAAAAGAACTTACTATATTAGATTTCGGATGTGGTAAGTCTTACTTAACATTTGTTTTATATTATTACTTTGTTGAAATTAAAAAGATTAATGTTAAGATGATAGGGTTAGATCTTAAAGAAGATGTAATTAAAAAGTGTAATGATATAGCTAAAAGATATAATTATGAGAATCTTCATTTTGAAATTGGAGATATAAATGGATTTAAATATAATAATAATGTTGATATGGTAATAACATTACATGCTTGTGATACAGCTACAGATTATGCATTATATAATGCAGTTAAATGGAATGCTAAAATGATATTCTCCGTGCCTTGTTGTCAGCATGAGTTTAATGCTCAAATGATGACAGATGACTTATCAATATTAACTAGATATGGAATAGTTCAAGAAAGAGTAGCTGCACTTATGACAGATGCTGTTAGAGCTAATCTTTTAGAAAGCTTAGGATATAAAACTCAGTTACTAGAGTTTATAGATATAGCACATTCTCCAAAGAATATTTTAATAAGAGCATCAAAATCTAATATATCAAGTGAAAAGAAAGAGAAAGCATTATTTGAAGTTAAATCACTTATGAATAAATTTAATTTTAAACCTACATTATACAACCTTTTAAAAAGTGATAAATTTATATAAGTTTAAAATAGTTTAGAGTAGAAGTTATTTTATATAACTTCTATTTTTTATGGATTAAAATAAATTTATAAAGATTGAATATAAATTATTGTTTATGTAAATAGAGAGATTATATAATTATATTGTAACGTTAAAAATATTTAGTAAAAAATGAGGAGAAGAAAATGAAAGGGATAAGGGGTTTTTATAGTAATAATAAAGCTATTATTATTATAGCTATAAGTATTTTAATATCAATAATATGCTTTGCTAGCTATAAAAATATTAAAGCTAAGAATAATTATAATGAAAGATTAGTTGAAGTTGAAAGTTTAATTCAAGAAGGAGAATATACAAAAGCTATAGAGAAAATAAAAGAAATTAACGAAAGTATAAAAGGGTTAGACCGGAAGTATTTAATGTATCAAGAAGTATTAGAAAATTATTTGTTAATAAACTTTGATAAGGACAAATTTCAGGCTAAAGAAGAATTAAATGATTTTTATGAAAAGTATGAAGAAGAGCTTAAAAAACCAGTATTTCATAGACTATATAATGAAGTAGTTAAGCAAACTGAAGAATTAGAAAGTTATTTTAGAGAGGTAATAGAAGCGAAAAAGGTTATTGAAGATAATATATCTGGAGATATAGATAAGGTAAAAGTATTAATAGATGAGTTTAAAAGTAAATATCCGTTAGAAGATATTACAGAATTAGAAAGTAAGTACAAAGAAAGGGTTGAATATATAGAGAAAGAAAAAGAAGAGAAATCAGTAGTAGAAGAAATAGACTATGAAAAAGACATTAATAACTCAGGAGCCACGGAAGGAAGTGGTAAAGGGATAGGAAGTACATTAGCTGCACAGAATTCAAGTCAAATAATTACTGTCGTAAGTAATGGAGGGTCATATGGAGAGCTAGTTATGTGGGAAAAGGATGGCAGTGACAATTGGATAGAAGTAGATAGGGTAGCTGCAAGACTTGGTCAAAATGGAATGAAGTATGCAAGTGAAGTATATGAAATGGATAAGTGCACACCAACTGGTATTTATACTGTTACAGAGGCATTTGGAATTAATGGTAACCCAGGTAGTGGAGTGCCGTATAGGGAGTTAGATGGATCAGAGTATTGGGTTGATGATGTAGATTCTGAATATTATAATACTATGCAATTTGGAGAACCAAATGGAAGGTGGGCTTCAGCTGAAAAGTTAACTGATTTTGGTGGATATTATAATTATGCACTTGTTATAGATTATAATAGATGGCCAGTAATATCAGGGAAAAGTTCAGCTATATTCTTACATTGTGATATGGGGATATATACTTATGGATGTGTAGCTATACCACAGAATAATCTAGTAAATTTATTAACCTGGTTAAATCCTAGTAATAATCCGGTAATAATATTAGATTTTACTTATGAAGATATATATACTAATTATTAGTGAATAAAGTAAGGAAAATGCATTGTGATAAAATGGTATAAAAATGCCTTTAAAACGAGCATATTAGCTAAAAATTATGTAGTATAATAATAAAGTAATATAAAATATGATAAAAAAGTATTAAAATAGTATTGACATTGTATAAATGGTAATATATTCTATAGATAATAAGTTGATTTAAAAGACATTCGTTGAAGAGAAAAAGTAAGTATTGATTTGTTCCACAGAGAGTTGGTGTTTTGCTGAGAGCCAATGTCCAAGAGATATCTGAAAAATCATCTCTGAGAAGTAAAGGTGAAAAGTTATTGAGTAATCTTTACCGGAGGCTCACCGTTAAAAGAGAGGCGTATTATGATGTACGTTTGCTAAGTGCTATAATAGGTTTATTTTTTCATAAGCTATTTTATAGAATTAGGGTGGTAACGCGGTTAACCCCGTCCCTTTATTTTAAGGGACGGGTTTTTTTATATTTAAGTGAAGTTCTAAATCAATTATTTAGTTAACTTAAATAAACATACAAAATTTAATTTGGGTACTTGAAGTTACACAAAGTATACGACTACGAACGTATGAGAGTAGTGAGTTTAATTAATAAAGGGGGCGATCTTATGGAGATTGACATTGATATTGTAAATATAGGTAATAGATACAAAGAATAATATATTAGATTATTGGGGGAATTATCATGAAGAATTTATCAAAAAAAGATTTAGTATTAGTAAGCTTAATGCTTTTTTCATTATTTTTTGGAGCGGGAAATTTAATATTTCCACCATTTTTAGGGCAGGCAGCAGGTAGTGCTACATGGATTGCTATGGCAGGGTTCTTTATAACAGCAGTAGGATTTCCTGTTTTAGGAGTAATAGCAGTTGCAAAATCAGGAGGATTATATTTATTAGCAAAAAGAGTTCATCCTGTATTTGCTGCAGTATTTACAGTTTTGATATATTTATCAATAGGCCCAGGACTTGGTATTCCAAGAGCAGGAAGTTTACCTTTTGAAATGGCAGTAGCGCCTTACTTACCAGAAGGAGTATCAGTAAAATTATCATTATTTTTATTTACATTAGTGTTTTTTGCTATTGCTTACTGGCTTTCTTTATCACCAGCTAAACTTGTGGATAGAATGGGTAAAGTTTTAACACCAACATTATTATTATTAATTTTAGTAATATTTATAGCAAGCATATTTAGACCTCTTGGGGGATATGGAGAGGCAACAGGAGAGTATATGACATCTCCATTTGTAAAAGGATTCTTAGAGGGTTACTTGACAATGGATACTATAGCTGCACTAAACTTTGGAATAGTAATAGCTTTAGCTATAAAATCTAGAGGGGTTACTGATGACAAGTTGGTTGTATCAAATTCTATAAAGGCTGGAGTAATTGCTGGTAGCTTATTAATAGCTATTTATGCAGTTTTAGGACATTTAGGAGCAACTAGTGGAGGAAAATTTGGCGCTACTGAAAATGGAGCTCAAACATTAACTAATGTGATAACATATATATTTGGGAAGCCAGGGGCTGTATTGTTAGCAGTAATATTTACACTTGCTTGCTTAACAACTTGTGTAGGATTAATAACCTCTTGTAGCCAATATTTTGCCACATTAACATCTAAGGTTAGTTATAAAGGTTTTGTTAGAATACTAGCTGTATTAAGTATGGGAATTGCAAATATGGGATTAACACAAATACTTTCTATATCAGTACCAGTATTAAATGCAATTTACCCAATAGCTATTATGTTAATTGTTTTAGGAATGATGAATAAACTGTTTAATGGAAATACCATTGCTTATAGGTTAACAATATTGTTTACAGGAGTTGTAAGTATTGTAGATGCATTAGGTCAAGTAGGCATTAGAGTAGGAGTTGTTACTAGATTATTTGAAAAGCTACCACTTTATCCGCAAGGATTAGGATGGGTTGTACCGGCTGTAGTGGGTGTTTTATTAGGAATTATAATTAAGTTCGGTAAAGAAAATATGAAGGATTTAAATTTGGAAACTAACTAAAGTAATTTAATGATTGTATAGACAATATTTGATAGGTATCTGTCTATACAATTATTTTTATGCATAAAATTATTTGATATATTTGTTTCATCAGAACAACGTTTACAAAATGGAGGGAAAGAAATGAATTTTTATCAAAAATTTGAGGGGAAAATAATGGACTTTGGGACAAAACTTAATAATTTAAAGCTATTAAGAGTATTACGTGATTCTTTTATGATATCATTCCCATTAATAATATTTGGATCAATAATGTTAGTTATAGCTAACTTACCATTCCTTGATAAGGTACTAAGCCCAGAAGCATTGACTAATTTAAAAAATTTCTTAGGACCAGCATCAATGACTACAATGTCAATAACAACAATCTTTGTTACTTTAGGTATTGGTTATTATTTTAGTAAAGAAGAAGGTGTAGATCCTATATTTGGAGCAGCTATTTCTTTAGTATCTTTCTTACTTTTAACTCCTACTGCTAATGGTGGAGAATTAGGAAGTGTATTACAAATAGATAGATTAGGTGCTAAAGGAATGTTTATCGGTATGATAGCAGCATTTTTATCTGCATATATGTATACATTCTTTGTAAAGAAAAATTGGACAATAAAAATGCCGGATACAGTACCGCCAGCAGTGTCTAAATCTTTTGCAGCTTTAATACCAGCGGTTTTAACATTAACAACTTTTTTAGTAATAAATATAATATTCACATTTACGCCCTGGGGAAATCCACATGACTTTATATATGAAATAATACAAACACCTTTAACTAAATTAGGTAGTGGGATTTCAGCAACAATAGTAGCAATATTCTCAATTCAAATTTTATGGTTCTTTGGATTACATGGACAAATTATTGTAAATTCAGTAATGGATCCTATATGGAATACATTGTCACTTGAAAATTTAAATGCTTTCCAAGCTGGTACAGAAATGCCAAATATAATAACAAAACAATTTATAGAAACATTTACAGTTGGCCTTGGTGGAACTGGTATGACTCTTATAGTAATATTAGCTATATTAATATTTATGAAGAGTAGACAATTAAAAGAGATAGCAAGACTTGCAGCACCAGCTGGATTATTTAATGTTAATGAGCCGGTTACGTTTGGATTACCAATAGTTTTAAATCCGATAATTGCTATTCCTTGGATAATAGCACCTGTTGCAGCAACTTTAGTGGCATATTTTGCAATGGCATCAGGATTAGTTCCAGCAACAACAGGAGTTGCAGTACCGTGGACAACACCTGTATTGATAAGTGGATTTTTAGCTACAAATTCTATTGCAGGTTCAATACTTCAATTAGTACAAATGGCATTAGTGTTAGCTATATGGTTCCCGTTCTTAATGGCGTTAGATAAGAAAAACTATGAATTAGAAAAACAGGAAACAACAAGTGTAGCATAAGAAATAAAGTGCGAAGCACTTTAGAGAAAAGTTTGACTTAGTCAAAGAGCAAGAGGTCACTTGGTGACGACCAAGAGATTTACAATATTCAAGAATAATAAACTTATACTTTACTAAAAAAGCTTTCGGATATTTACGAATTAAATATCTTGGACTGATGTAGGCACCCTTGGTCTCGACGAAGCCCACTTTTCACTTTCGCACGTAGTGCGCATTTTTTTTAACTATCTTTTAGCATAATAAACTATTGAATTGTTAAAGTGTTTATTAATAGAATACTCATAAACTCTTCCGTTAGTAAGATAACCTATATTTTCAACTTGAATAGCTAGGTTAGATTCTTTGCAATTAGAAAGTTCAGTCTCTTCTTCGGTAAGGATTATAGCAGATATATTCTTTATACCATGAGAAATTTCATAATTATTATCGTACTCAATATATGAAAGAAGACTTGCTTCACAATTTTGTTTTGTAAGGTTTGGAAAAAGTGATACAGGCATATAAATATATTCAATATGATCTATTCTTGTGTTAATACATCTCAATCTTGTTATATACCAAACTTTTGAGCCTTTAGATATCTGTAATTTTTCGCAAATATTATCATCTGCAATTATTTGACTTAGATTTAAAACTTTAGTATTTATATCTTTAGCAGAATAAAGATCGTACTGAGAGCTTAAATTTAAAGAGTAAGTGCATGGTAATTCATTTACAAAAGTAGGGCCACCGTGAGATTTTCTTGCATAGCCTCGTTCTATCAATACATCCATTACTTTTCTTATAGTATGTCTATTACATTCATATTTTTGCGCAAGATGAGCTTCAGAAGGGAATTTAGAATCCTTTTCTAATTCGCCACAAACAATACTTTCTATTAGATCTTTTAATATATCTCTACTTTTCAAAATTTAAATCCTCCTTTAGCTACTATATTCTAATAATATTATAGTAAGTAATTATTTTCAATAAAGTATTACAGTATTATGAATCTTTAATTTTGTATAGACAGATGGTGAAAATATTTATTATAAATATTAAAATAATAATACTAAAATATGTTTGGAGGAAAATAATAATGGCAATATATAAATTTCCAGAGAATTTTACATGGGGAGCAGCAACTTCAGGCCCACAAACAGAAGGATGGACTGATAAAAGTAGCTTTAGTATATACGAGCATTGGTTTCAAACTGAACCAGAGAAGTTTCATAATGGGGTAGGACCAGCAGTAAACTGTGATACTTATAGAAAATATAAAGAAGATGTTAAGCTTATGAAGGAAATTGGGTTAACTAGCTTCAGAACATCAATTCAATGGACAAGATTAATAAAGAATTTTGATACATGTGAAGTAGATCCAGTTGCAGTGGAATTTTATAATAACTACATAAATGAAATAATTGATGCTGGAATAGAGCCGTACATTAACCTTTTCCATTTCGATATGCCAATAGAATTACAAAATAGAGGTGGATGGGAAAGTAAAGAAGTTGTAGATTTGTATGTTAAATATGCAAGCAAATGTTTTGAGTTATTTGGAGATAGAGTTAAGAAATGGTGTACTTTTAACGAACCAATAGTTCCGGCTGAAGGGGGATATTTATATAAATTTATGTATCCAAATATATCTGATTTCAAGAGAGCCATACAAGTTGGATACAATACTATAGTAGCTCATGCTAAAGCTGTAGAATCTTTTAGAAAGTTAAAAACTGGAGGAGAGATAACAATAGTATTAAATCTTACTCCATCATATCCAAGGTCTGAAGATAAAAAGGATTTAGAAGCATCAAGAATTGCAGATGGTATTTTCAATAGATCTTTCTTAGATCCAGTAGTACATGGTAATTTCCCAGAGGATGTAGTAGAGTTATTAAAAAATAATGATTTATTACCAGAGTATACTGAAGAAGAGTTAGAGGTAATAAAAAATAATCCAATAGATTTCCTAGGAGTTAACTATTATCAACCAAGAAGAGTTAAGGCTAAAGAAACAGAAGTAGATCCTAATGCACCTATAATGCCAGAAACATTCTTTGATTATTATGATATGCCAGGAAAGAGAATGAATCCTTATAGAGGATGGGAAATAGCACCTCAAGTAATGTATGATGTAGCTATCAATATAAGAGATAATTACAACAATATTCCATGGTATATATCAGAGAATGGAATGGGAGTTGAAGGTGAAGAAAGATTTAGAGATGAGAATGGTGTTATAAATGATGATTATAGAATAGATTTTGTAAAAGAACATTTAACACATCTTCATAAAGGAATAGAAGAAGGATCAAATTGTTTTGGATATCATTTATGGACATTTATAGATTGTTGGTCATGGGCAAACTCATTTAAAAATAGATATGGATTCGTTTCATTAGACTTAGAAACAGGAAAAAGAACTATAAAGAAATCAGGAAGATGGATAAGAGAAGTTTCTGAAACAAATCAGTTTGAATATTAATTTTATAGAGAAAATTTCATAAGATAAATAATGAAAGTACAAGACTTGATTTTAAGGACTTGTACTTTCATTGCTTTTATTTTTGAATCTTATCTTTAATTATACAGATTCCTTGAGTCATAGTTCCCATAGGACAATATACACACCAGGAACGAGGTTTAAAAAGGAGCATAGTTATTGCGCCTAGTATGGTTGAAGTTATCATCATACTATAAAAACCAAAAGCAAACTGAGCAATCCATGGATTAATAGAGGAGTAATCTGCAAAGTTCCAAGGTAATTTAAAAGTCCATAAAAGTGTTATAACTTCTTTTAGAGTGTTTGTACCATTAAATACTAGGTAAGTATTTAATAGCATATTAGCAAACATAGTTAAAAAGAATATTAGAAATCCATATCTAAAATATTTATGCTTTAAGAATTTTGGCATAGGTTTATTTCTTGATAGTTTATATTTATTTCCTAATATATTGAGGAGCTGTCCTCTACCACAATAGGTATTGCAATATGCTTTTCCTCCTCCTAATAAAGAAATCATTAAAGGAATTAAAAAGCAAAGTAATCCAAGCCAGGCAAATAACATATTAAAGAGTCCTAAAAATAAGTAAAGTGCTGAAATAATCCACATGTATTCTGACAAATGTTTTTTCTTTCTTTTTTTCATAATCATATTAATCCTCCTATTTTATTTTAATTGTAGATGCAGGGCATACTTTTGTACATTTACCACAATCTACACATTTATCAAAATCTATTTGTGAATAAATTCCTTTATATATTGTTATGGCTTTTAGTGGACAAGTTTTTTCGCAAATTCCACAGCCTACACAATAAGTTTTATCAATATAAGCTTTTTTTCTAATACTTTTATTTTCCATAATTAATTACTCCTTTTGATTATTTATATTTTAAAAGATTTCAAGATTAGTATAAGGTTATAATATATATAAGGTATGTGACTTAGTCACTATGTATATTAAGAGAAAAAGATATATTTTTAATATGAGGTGAAATTAAAATGATAGATAATGTAAGGGAATTATATAATGCCTATCCAGTTTTAAAGAAAATAGATAAAAGTACAAATGGAATAATAACAGAGAAAGCTATATTTAAGGAGCTTTTAGCTAATGAGTATTTATCTACTTATGGAACAGGGTGCGTTGGATTTATATTTGTTTTAAGTGGGGATATAAAGATTCAAAGAGTTGGTTATGAGGGGGAGGAGACTAACCTTTACAATATAGGAAGAGGACAATTATGCCATGAAGCTTTAAGTTGTTTTTTAAGGTGTGAGCCGTTAAATATTATAGGAAAAGCAACTCAAGACTCAAGAATTATGTTAATTCCTTTTGAAATAGTTGAAAAATATCTTTTAAATAGTACAGATTTTTTAAAGGAGATGTATAGAGATTTACATTATAAATTTAATTTAATTATTGGCACTAAGGAAGAAGTTAAGCATGAATCTTTACAACGGAGACTAGTAAAATTATTAATAAGCAAAGAAAGTAAAAATATTTATGCAACACATGCAGAATTAGCATTTGAGTTAGATTCAGCGAGAGAGGTTATTAGTAGAAAGCTTAAGGAACTAGAAAAAGAGGGATATTTAAAACTTACAAGAGGGAAAATACAAGTAGTAAAAGAATTAAAAGAATTGATATAAAAATAAGCAATGTGATCAAGTCACAAAACTTTTAAATAATTAAGAGTAAGATGTAAGTATACAAAAGATAAAACAAATCTTTAAAACATAGAAGAATTAGATTTTAGGAGGAATGATTATGTTTGGATTTTTTAATAGAAATACTGGAAAAGTAATTAATGTAAATGATATGGATAGCTTAGTAGGGAATATTGAACTTATTGATATAAGAGAACCTTATGAGTATAATAGTGGATCAATTAAAACTGCAAAAAATATACCTATGAACACGTTATTAGATAATCCATCAAAGTATTTAAAACAAGATAAAGAGTACTATATAATGTGTCAATCAGGAGGAAGAAGTTCTAGGGCCTGTAGTGAACTTACAAAAAAAGGTTTTGATGTTATAAATGTAGCTGGGGGGATGGGCTCTTACTTAGGAGCAAAAAGAAATTAATTAAAAGAGGGAGAGAGTATTATGAAAAAGATATTAATAGTTGGAGGAGTTGCAGGAGGGGCATCATCAGCAGCTAGATTAAGAAGAAATAGTGAAGATGATAGAATAATTATGTTTGAAAAAGGACCTCATGTATCATTTTCAAACTGTGCACTTCCATATCATTTAAGTGGAACAATAGAAGTGCCTAATAGGCTAGTCCTTATGAGTCCAGAAAAGTTTCAAGCCCAATATAATATAGAAGCAAGGGTTAATAATGAAGTTTTATCAATAGATAGAAAAAATAAAGAAATAGAGGTTAAAGACTTATTAACTGGAGAAGTTTATAAGGAGAATTACGATAAGCTTATACTTTCACCAGGTGCTAGACCCATAGTACCAAGGATTCCGGGAATAGAGAATGTGAATGTATTTACTATAAGAAATGTAGTAGATATAGATAAATTAAACAGATTTATAAAAGAGGTAGATGGGAAAGAAGTAGCTGTAATTGGTGGTGGATACATTGGTGTTGAAGCTGCAGAAAACTTAATAGATGGTGGATATAATGTGTCTCTAATAGAAGCAACACCTCAAATATTAAAGCCTTTTGATTATGATATGGTTCAAATTCTTCATAAGGAGATGATGGACCATGGAGTAAACTTAATAGTAGAAGATAAGGTTACAGGATTCGAAAAAGACAAGGTGTTGTTAGAATCAGGAAAGAAGATAGATGCTAAGGCAGTTGTTATGGCAATAGGAGTAACTCCAGAAGTTGAATTAGCTAAAGATGCTGGTTTGGAAATTGGAGAAACAGGAGCTATAAAGGTAGATAACAATTATAAAACTAATGATGATGATATTTATGCAGTAGGTGATGCTATAGAAGTATATAATGCATTAACTTCAATGAACACTAAACTATCATTAGCAGGGCCTGCACAAAAAGCAGCTAGAACCGTAGCTGATCATATTAATAATAAGACTACAGTAAATAAAGGGTATATAGGTTCATCAGCTATAAAGGTATTTGATTATAATGCAGCATCAACAGGGTTAAATGAAGGATTAATTCAAGCGTTAGGTATGAAAATAAATTATGATGTAGTTAGGATTATTCCAGCAGATAAAGTAGGAATTATGCCAGGATCATCACCAATGCACTTTAAACTAATCTTTGAAGTTCCAACAGGAAGAGTATTAGGAGCTCAAGCTGTAGGAAAAGGAGATGCCATAAAGAGAATAGATGTTATAGCTACAGCTATTAAATTTGGAGCAACAGTTGAAGATTTAAAGGATTTAGAGTTATGTTATGCTCCACCATTTGGAACAGCAAAAGATGTAGTAAACTATGCAGGTTATGTTGCATCAAACCTTTTAAGTGGATCATTTAAGCAAGTTAATGTTGATAAGGTAAGAGAGCTTGTAGAAGAAGGAGCTTATATTGTTGATGTTAGAGAAAGAATGGAATTTGAAAATGGTCATATAAAGGGAGCTGTTAATATTCCTTTAAGTGAATTAAGAGAAAGAGTTAATGAAATACCAAAAGATAAGAATGTATATTTACACTGTAGAACTGGACAAAGAAGTTATAATGCTACATTAGCACTGCAAAATCTAGGGTTTGATAATGTAGTAAATATTACAGGTAGTTATTTAGCATTATCATTTTATGAATATTATAATGACATAACTGAGGGTAGAGAAAGTATAATGACAAAATATAATTTCAAGTAATAATAAAGTTAGGCTAGTGATATTATCATAGCCTAACTTTATTAAATTCATTTTAACATATTAGAGGTTATTGAATATAATAGAGTATTAAGAAAATTAAATTATGAAATATTGACACAATGGACTTGCTCTAATATAATGTATTTAATATATAATAAATTCAGAGATGAGGGAGAGTAGCAAAGTCAAGCTTCATTAAAGAGAGTTAGGGGTGGTGAGATCCTAACAAGAAGAAATTTTGTGAATGGGCCTCTTAGAAGCAAAGGGAAATACAATTTTGTAAAGTACTAGCGCCGTGGGCTGCACGTTATAGCAGATAGAATATGTTAGTATTCGAAATTGAGAGGCTTATTATATTTTTATAATAGCAATTTAGGTGGTACCGCGGAATTTATCTCCGTCCTATTTTTATAGGACGGAGTTTTTTTATTTAACTAACAATACAAATTTCACCCATAGGGTATACGTAATTTGATTATTGGAAGTTATTCATTCAACGATATGAGAACGACTTAATTTAAAATCTATTTAACGATAGATATTTGTTTGAGAGGTGAAAAGGATGGTTTGAAGTTATTTATTGATTAGAAAAAATGAAAATTACAATATTTGGAGGAGAATAAATATGAAAAGAAATAATAACACCAAGAAATTAATAATTAATGCTTTACTCTTAGGAATAGGAGTAATTCTACATCAAATCACACCAGCCTTAGGGATACCGATGCAACCAGACTTTGCATTAACCATGTTACTAGTAGTTATGATTATAAATAAGGGGGATTATAAAACATCATTGATAGCAGGAATAATAACAGGAGTTTTTACAGCATTAACTACTAAATTTCCTGGAGGTCAATTACCTAATATAATTGATAAGATAGTTACAGTTAATATTATGTATATGGTTATGATTCTTATGAATAAATTAGAATATGGTAAAGTTATTACTGAAAAGTTTAAGATATCAATTACAACTTTTATATTTGCATTAGGAACATTAATTAGTGGCACAACCTTTTTGTTATCAGCACAAATTATTGTAGGACTACCGATTAGTTTTAGAATATTATTTGTCACGGTAGTTATTCCAACAATAATAGTAAATTCTATAGCT
>OGIX01000679.1_pt1 | contig 20876 bp, 19 predicted proteins | sample 1571901 | NCBI WGS metagenome assembly OGIX01 (sample SAMEA2582102, study PRJEB24529) | metagenome | biome: Human gut stool | place: China | collected 2011
ACAATTAATAATTAATAATAAAAAACTTGTAATTATTTATATAATAAAATAGTGATGTATCATATCCCCCTTAATGATACATCACATAATAGATTAGTATGCCATACACTTTTGTATAGTAAAGTAGAACCTTACACTATTTGATGTACTTTCTACTCCAAATTTACTATTATGAATTTCTAATATTCTTTTTACAATAGATAATCCAAGCCCTGTTCCTCCGAACTTTTTATTTCTTGATTTCTCTTTTCTATAAAATGGATCCCATATCTTTTCTATCTCTTCTGTAGTTAATGATATTCCAAAGTTCTCTATAGAAAATACATATCTATCCTCATCTTGGTTTAATTCTATATTAATATCTATTTTTTCACCATCTGGAGTATATTTAATAGCATTAGTTAAAAGGTTTGTTACTACTTGATTTATTCTTTTTTCATCTCCAAAAACTATAGATTCATCATAATCATTGAATACTATATTTAAATTTTTCTCTTTTATAATTGATTTAAGCTTATCTTTCTCTTTTAAGAATACACTTGTTAAATCAAAAGCTTCTTTCTTTAAAACAAATGTTGTAGACTCTAATTTTGATATTTCTAGCATTTCTTTTACTAGTTCATTCATCTTATTTGTTTCTTCTAATATGTCTTCATACATATCTTCAGTATACATTCCACTTTTCACACCATTTATACTTCCTTGAATTATAGTAATAGGTGTTTTTAACTCATGAGAAATATTCGCTATAAGCTCCTTACGTTTCTCTTCTTGAATCTTTTTTATATCCATCTCTTCTTTAAGCTTTTTATTAGCTTCTTGTAATTCACTTAAGCTTTTTTCTAAGTTATTTGAGATTAAATTTAACGAATTTCCTAATACTCCAATTTCATCTTCACTTTTAACATCATATTTATATTGGAAATCACACTCTGATATTTTCTTAGCTACATTACTCATCTCAGCTAAAGGCTTAGTCATAAACTTTGAATAGATTAAAGATATAACAATTACTAATAAAAAGGCTACTATAAATACAATCAAATAATAGCTATTCATTGTACCAATAACATCATTTACCTCTGATAATGGAGTTATAGCAATTATATATCCGCTACCAAATCTTTCACTAGAAACTAAAATTTCATCTACACTATTTATATTACCAGTTTTCGCTACATACTTATCATTTAATACTATATTTCCTTTATCCTGTGTACTTAAATATAAATCCGAATTACCAAGAAGCGTATAAGTATTATCCTCTTGCACTATACTATCAGCTTTTCCTTCAACATATATATTCTCTCCACTTGGTATAACTAAAGCTGGAGAAGTTATAGCACTACTCTCACTCTGCCAAATTTCACTTGGGATAATATTATAATAGGATTGAAGTTCTACTCCATTGATAAAAATTCTTTGCGGAAAAAGGTATCCATATTGATCAACACTTCCAAATGCCTGTACTATATCACCTTTTTTGATGTCTACCTTAGGAAACTGCTCTCCTAAAATTATCTTATAACTTATATTAGCCCTACTATCATTCATAACAATATGTCTACTACCCATGTATGCTTCAAGACCGATTCCACCACTAAAATCTGAATTTCTAAAAGATAAAGCTACATTCTCTTTCTTTTTTATATCTTGTATAAAGTCCATTACTTTCTCTTTACTATATTCATCTTCTAAAAAATATTTAAACTCTTCCAAGTTTTTTTCTAACTTGTTCTTTTTTTGATTTATGTAATATTCTTCAAAGTATAATACTTGAAAAACTAACTGTGATACTATAATACAAATTAAAATAAGCAAATTCATTAAAAATAATTTTGAAGCAACACTTTTCTTTATAAATCTATTCAACATCGAACTTGTACCCTGATCCAAAAATAGTTTTTATACAATAGGATTTATGTTTAAGATTTTTTCTAAGCTTCTTTATCTGAGCATCTACTACCCTTGTATTTCCATAATAATCATATCCCCACTTTGTCTCTAAAAGCTTTTCTCTAGATATAACTATATTCTTATTTTCCATTAAGTACTCTAACACCTCAAACTGCTTAGGCTCAATTTCAATTTGCTCATCATCTATATATACTTCCATCTTTAATTTATCTAGCTTTACACCATTGTATTCTAGTATATCTTCTTGTATATTTTCTTTACCATTCAATGTCATTGCTTCAATCCTACTTAAAAGAACTTTAGCCTTTGCTAATAAAATCTCTGAATTAAATGGTTTTGTTACATAATCATCAACATTTAATTCATAGCCCATCAACACATCCTCTTCATCAGCTCTAGCAGTAACCATAATCACAGGAACATCTGATTTTTTTCTTATTCTTCTAAGAACTGTAAATCCATCTAGCTTAGGTAACATAACATCTAATATTATTAAATCTATAGAATCATTAAACTTTTCTACTGCCTCTAACCCATCGTTAGCACTAATTACATTAAATTCATTAAATTTAAAATAATCACAAAGCATCTTATTTATTTTTTCTTCATCTTCTACTATCAAAACAGTTTTATTCTTCATATCTCACCTCTACATTGCTATATAATATATATTACCCTAAAAACTATTTGACTTGTAATAATAATTAACAAAATATACAAAATTGAAGTTATAAAAGTCACAGCTATCCGAAAATATCTAACAAAGCTTTATAAAAAAGTTGTAGACATCAGTACTAGACAACACTTAAGGAAAAACTCTTTTAATTGAGTTTTGAAATTTACTCCTAAACTAAAGTCTATAACCAATGTCCACAACTATAATCTACAACTACCGTCTATAACTTATTTCAATAACTAACTCTTTAACGCTGCTACTATCTCTGTTTTAACTAATTTATTGTTTATAAATCCTGATAGACCTATTGTTAATCCTAAATTTATAACTACTAGAATTGCAATACTAACAAAATTAACCTCTATACCATATCCAAACTGCATTTTATAAATTAAATCAAAAACGAATATTGATGCAAAGGCAATAATAGTTGAAAGTCCTGCAAAGTAAACACTTTCTCTAAATATAATCTTATTTATATTTGATTTAGTATATCCTAGCGCTCCAAGAGTTCCAATTTCAGTATACCTTTCAATAGTTACCCTGTATAGAATTATTGCACTGATAACTAATCCAACTATTAAAATTAAATAAGATAATACTGTGTATAGCTTTAATAAGCTAGTAAATGACTTTTGGAAGGCTTCAACTTCATTAGCTTTTGTAAATACTCCAATATCATTGCTCTTTAACTCTTTTTCAACATCAGGAATTTTCTCAAAATCCTTTACTGTAAATGAAATTGCTGTTGGATTCTCTTTATCTATTTGTGCATTTTCATAAATCTTTCCCTCTAGGTCATCACTTAAAATAAAATCTTGATATATAGAATTAGTTAATCCAGAAACAATTACCTTAACCTCTTCACTTTCACCATCTTTATTGATGTACTCAAATATAACTTCTTTACCAATTAGTCCTTTTATATCATCTGTAATTCTATTTGCAACATTAGATGATATAGCTATTTCATTCTTATTAGTCATTGGTATATTTCCATAAGCCATAGTTTCTTTTGCTATTGCTGTTGGAACCTTAACTGGTATATCAATACTCTTATCGCCATTTTTTATTTTTAGATTTTCTAAATCATATTGGTAATATACATTTTCTAAATTTTCATTAGCTTTTATATCATCATAAAGCTCACTTATATCCTCTGTTACCTTTTCACCATTAATTAAAGTAGGCACAGTACCTATATTATAGAAAAAGTTCTTTGTCTTAAAATCATTAATAATATTATTTGTAATCTTTTTAGTTGAAAGTGATGCCACAAAGGCTGAAGACCCAAAGGCTATTATTACAGCAGCTAAAATAAATTTAAACATGTGTATTTTAAAGTTTTTTAAACTAATACTCTTTGCTGTTTTATTATCTAGTTTAGGCTCTTTTTTAATTTTACCATCGCCTACTTCATAAGCTATAGCCACTTCTTCATGATCTTTTTCCTTTTTAAATATAACTTTGATTTTATTATCATCTAATTCTATTACTTCGTCCGCATACTCTAATACATCTTCATCATGGGAAATCATAATTACTTGCTTAGTCTTAGATATATCTTTCAATATTTCCATTATAGCTTTTGTTGATTCACTATCTAATGCTCCTGTTGGTTCGTCTGCTAAGATAAGATTAGGTTCATTAATAAGTGCTCTTGCAATAGATACTCTTTGTTTCTGTCCACCACTTAAAGTTTCTATTTTTTGATTTTTCTGTTCCTCTAAACCTAAAGAGTTTAGCAAATCTAATGCTCTTTTTAATTTTTCACCTTCAGTTATATCACTTTCTAAATGAATTCCCATTAATACATTTTCTAATGCAGTATATCCCTTAAAAAGATTATAGTTTTGGAATATAAATCCAATATTGTTGAATCTATATTTACATAAATCTTCTATGCTTAACCCATTAAGCTTACTATCATTTACCTCAATTTCACCTTTATAGCTTCTATCAAATCCAGCTATTAAATTAAATATTGTAGTTTTTCCACTACCACTTGGTCCAAAGAAACAAGTTAAGCCTTTTTCTCTAAAAGTATAATTTACGTCATCACATATTTTTACTTCTCCAAAGCTTTTAAATAAATTCTTTAAAATAACCATTATCTATCACCTGTCATTATATTATTTTCAATCTTTATACCTGATGTTATAAGAGCTGATATTATTCCCATAACAATACCTTGTACTAAAATAATTGCTACTCCAGTTATCATAGATTTCCCCCCAGATACTGACATACTAAATATTTTGTTAGATAAGCTATTAATTACTGGTGATGCTGCTACAAATATTACTATAGATGCTATTGCAATTAATAAATTCTCAACAACATTTAAATTAAATATACTTCCCTTTGAATATCCATTTATCTTTAAAATTGCAAATTCTCTTTTTCTTAATATTGCATTAATCAATACTACTGCTATTGTAACTACTACTGCTATTGCTGAAATTATTACAGTTATTGCCCCTGATTGTTCCTTTGTTGTATCATTTATTCTTAAAATATCACTTACGCTTTCAAACTGACCCATTGGAGTTATTCCAACTTTGTTTAATTCATCTACTATCGGCATAATATCTTTAATATCTTTAACTCTCATCATAAATGAAACATTTTCTTGGCTTGCATTTTTTTGCACTCTTAATTCTTTAGCTGAATCTAAACCATATATAAAGGAATCTTCAAACTCAAATTCCATCTTTCCATAGTTAGGATCTGAATAAGATGCCTTTGTGTCTATTACACCTACTATAGTTAAGTTATCTAATTTTACTTTAACCTCTTGAGGTTGGCCACTTGACCAATCATATGCCATCCCTTCAATATTTATAGTTTTTCCTATAACATCACTTGGTTTCAATCCCGCTTTTTCTACAAATAATTTTGGCACTGCCACTTCTCTACCATCTGATTTAGGAACTCTTCCCTCTATAATTTCATTAATAATCGGTGCATTATTAGAATTTTCAACCTTATAATCTTTTACAAGCCCATCTATATTAACTGTCATATTATTAACTACATCCATTGGGGCAAAAAACTCTACTCTTGGATCATCCTGATATTTCTTTAAAACCTCAGATACATCTTGTTCTATATCTAAATTAGGTTTATTAGTATCATTTCCATCTGTTCCACCAGCACCCATTACACTACTAAATATATTTATATCTCTTAAACTATTACCTTTAGCTTCAACTAACTCATTTAGTATATTTTCTTGCTCATTAACTACAGTTCCACTTATATTTAATAGTAAAAAGTATGATGACAACATTAAAATTAACGCACTCATACCAAACTTCATAAATAATCCTTTAAAGTTCTTTCCTCCTAATGAAAAAGCACTGCCAAATGATAACTTTGGATTGACTAATTTATTTTTAGTTGCTACAACCTTCCCACTAGCTCCACTAGCTGTTTGAACTATCTTTCCACCATTTAGCGTGAAACAGTTACTCTCATTATCTATTAAAGATTTATCATGTGTTACAACTATTACTAATCTTTCTTTAGCTATTCTCTTTAAAGCATTCATTATTAAAGCTGAAGATTTTTTATCTAATGCACCAGTAGGCTCATCAGCAATTATTATTTCTGGATCCTTTACTAAAGCTCTTGCTATGGCAACTCTTTGTTTTTGGCCTCCTGATAATTGAGCTACATTCTTCTTTGCTAATCCATCTATAGCCAGCCTTTTTAAAATAGCAGTTACTTTTTTATTTTTCTCTTCATTACTTAAGTCTGATAACTCTAATACTACCTTAACGTTATCTTCAACAGAAAGATGGTTTATAAGTTGGAAGTCTTGCCATATGAATCCTACTGTATTGTAATAATAATCATTTAGCTCTTTTTCACTAAATTCTTTTAAAGAATTTCCTCTATAAAATACTTGCCCTTCATATCCTTTATCCATTCCACTTATAATTTTTAATAATGTAGACTTACCACTTCCTGATGGACCAACAATAAAATTTAATCCACTTTTAAACTCAACATTTAAATCTTTAAGTACCTTTACATTATTAAACTGTCTAGAAACATTTTTTAAAACCAACATCATTTTATTCTCCTTGCACTATTTTAGTAGCTTTATTATTCCATATAGTTGTGATTTACAAATTGTGATTTTATGACCTTTTTATGACTTTTTTAAATTATTGCACTTAAAGTTATGACCTCTCCATTTCTTTGAACATTTAATTCAATACTATCTCCACTTTGTAGTAAACTTAACTGAGCCTTTAATTCATTAGCTGAAGTAATTTGAACTCCTTTTATTCCAACTATTATGTCATTTACTTGTATTCCAGTTCTTTCTGCAACACTGCCTCCTTCAACTCCAACTACAACTATCTGATTTTCTTTTTCTACTATTTGAATTCCTAACTTAATTCCACTAGAATTCTGTTCTCCTCTATATTGCTCTTCATTTGAATAACCACCATATGGATATTGTCCTGAGTTTCCTCCATATGGGTAATCCCCTGAGTAATCTCCTGCTTGACCACCAAATGGATAACCTCCTTGTTGATCCCCGTATGGATAATCTCCTCCTTGATATCCACCACCTGGTTGCTCTCCATACTGATAGTTATCTGGATATTGCACTAGTGAATTCTGTCCCTCCTCATTTATATAATTTTCAGGATTTTCTAAAATTGCTCTAACATACTTAATTGATACTGCAAAACCTATTCCTTCAACATTCTCTCCACTTTGCTTTGCTGTATTTACACCAATAATCTCACCTTTTAAATTAATTAATGGACCTCCACTATTTCCCGGATTTATAGCTGCATCAATCTGTATAAATTCCTTCTCAACACCATCCATTGTAATTCTTCTAGTAGGAGCACTTATTATCCCTCTAGTAACTGTACCAGAAAATTCTTTTCCTAACGGATTTCCTATAGCAACTATCTCTTGCCCTGCATTTAACTCATCATCCTGAGATAATTCAGCTATCCCTGGCACTTCAACTTCTTCTACGATATCCAAAATTGCTAAATCATCTTTTTTACTTGTTGCTATTACTTTTCCAGTTACTTCTGTTCCGTCCTTAAATGTAATAACTATACTAGTAGCCCCTTCTATAACATGATAATTTGTAACTACAGTTCCATTTTCATCTACAATAAATCCTGTTCCTACGCCACTCTTTGGTTGTGTAAACATATTTCCTTGTGAAGTTACAGTTATAGTAACTACTGATGGTGATACTAATTTAACTACCTCTTCTATAGATAAATTCTCTTTCTTTTCAACTTTATCTTCTTTATTATTTAACTCTTCATCTCTTAATAGCTTATCCTTATCTTGGTTGTTATCCTTATTATTTAATTCATACTTCATATCTTGAGTACTAGCTAATACTCTATTATTTAAGTGGTTATTAGCAATAAGCCCACATGAAAAAGCGAATAAAGATGCACAAGTAACTGCAGTAAACAATATCTTATTCTTTTTCCTGTTTTTCTTATTTAAATCACTTACAACCTCTTCTATTACTTTCTTATAATATTCATCATAATCTCTTCTATAGTCGATATTGTCATCATGTAAATCATCCTCATCTATAAGTATCTCATCACCATTTAAGTTGTTATCTATATTTTTATCTTCAAAGCCATTATGATCAAACTTCTTTTCCATATCAAACATCTCCTTATCTCTTTTCTATGATTTAATTGTAAAAAGAATATGTGTACATGAAATGTTTAACTTATGACTTTTAAATGACTAATAAATAAAAAAATTGAATATAACTTTATAAAGAATAAAAAAAAGCAGTACGTACTAAATACATACTGCTTCTAATAATTATATTATTCTAAATCTTCACCATTTGATGCTATAACTTTCTTATACCAATCAAATGATTTCTTTTTACTACGTTTTAATGTTCCGTTACCTTCATTATCTCTATCTACATATATAAATCCATAACGCTTCTTCATTTCACCTGTTCCAGCACTTACTAAGTCAATTGGTCCCCATGTTGTATATCCAAGTAAATCTACACCATCTTCTACAACTGCATCTCTCATTGCTTTTATGTGTGCTCTTAAATAATCAATTCTATAATCATCTTTAACATATCCGTTTTCATCTGGAGTATCTATTGCTCCTAATCCATTTTCAACTATGAATAATGGCTTTTGATAACGATCATATAATGTATTCATTGTTATTCTTAATCCTAGTGGATCTATTTGCCATCCCCATTCACTTGCATCTAAATATGGGTTCTTTAATGAAGCAAATATATTTCCTTCAGTTAATTTATTAACTTCTGGATCAGCACTTGCACATCTGCTTGAGTAATATGAGAATGAAATAAAGTCTACTGTATGATTCTTAAGAAGCTCTAAATCTCCTTCTTCCATTACAGGCATTATACCCTTTCTTTCCATTTCCTTAATTGCATATTTTGGGTATTGCCCTCTTGATTGAACATCTATAAAGAAATAGTTTTCTCTATCTGCATTCATTCCCTTCCAAACATCATTTGGATGACAAGAATATGGATAAGTTTGTCCTGCTGCAAGCATACAACCTACCATGTTGTTTGGATCTACTTCATGAGCTATCTTAGTTGCAATAGCACTTGCTACTAATTCATGGTGAGCTGCTTGATATTTAATCTTCTCTTCATCTTCACCTTCTTCAAAGTAAAGACCTGCACCCATAAATGGAGCATGTAAGATCATGTTAATTTCATTAAATGTTAGCCAGTATTTTACTAACCCTTTATATCTTCTAAAGATTACATTACATAAATTTTCGTAGAAACCTACTAACTTTCTGTTTCTCCATGCACCGTATTCTGTAACTAAGTGCATAGGACAATCAAAGTGAGTAATAGTAACTAATGGTTCTATTCCATACTTATGACACTCTTTAAATAACTCTTCATAGAATTTTAATCCTTCTTCGTTTGGCTCAGTTTCATCTCCATTAGGGAAAATACGTGACCAAGCTATTGAACAACGATAAGTCTTGAATCCCATTTCTGCAAATAATTTTATATCTTCTCTAAAATGGTGATACATATCTATTGCTTCTTTTGCTGGATAAAAATGTTCATCATCAAAATCAAACATCTTCATTTTACCTGCTATTACAGCAAATCTATCTTTTCCAACTGGAGAAACGTCTACATTAGCAAGACCTCTTCCACCTTCATTATATCCACCTTCACATTGGTTTGCAGCTGTTGCTCCACCCCATAAAAAATCTTTTCTAAAACCCATCTTTATTCCTCCTAAAAAGTTCAACGTTTCATAATCTAAATAACTTTACTTACTTTTATTATATTTCTACTGATGAAGAAATATTTTCAATTTTTGAAAATTACATAACTAAACCAACACTCAATTGTTCATTTCATGAAACATATAGTTCATATCATAAAAACCAACTTTTCAAATATCTATTTCTGCTAATAACTAAATTTATCTATTTAAATATACTATCGTAAATAATAGAAAAACGGTATGAGTTTATCACTCTTTCATACCGCCTATACCCCAATCTTATTTACCTCTTATCATGCAATACTTTTAACTTCATATAAAATAACCCTCAAACAATTATCATTTAGCGCATTGAGCTTTCTTAATAAGCTTAAAGCATCCTAATATCAACATACTAATAGTTACTAAATATAGTATTGCTACTGAAAAACCAGACCAAGTTAACATCTTAATTTTACCTAAAATATCAAATTTGTTACCTATACTAAGCCATATCCATATTGAAGCTACCCACATAAACGAAAATCCAAGCTGAGCCTTTTCACTGCATCTACATGAAATTACGCCTGGTATTAATCCAATAGCATAAGCTAAGCAGTAAAGTGCAAAAGAAAATAATATTGATCCTACAATTGCACCAAGACTTCCATCTTGAATCCAGTTAAACCTCTCTTGTACACTTGAAAGATTCCTTCCACTTGTAAAAATCATATCATAAACTGTAGGTGCTTTAATAAATACATTCACTGCCCTATTTATTGCAAAATCTACTACTGCCATAATTATTGATATAGGTACTATAGATACTACTATTCCTTTAACAAATGTATTTCTTGATATATTATTGCTTTGTGTAAAGTAAAATTTTTTCTTAAAAGTATTACTTGCACATTCAATTAAAAACATAAATGTCATTATATCCATTACTGCCGGCAGAAGAATATCTCCATATTGCCCTATATTAGCAAAAAACATTAGGACAACTGATATAACTAAATAAAACATTATCATTCTTCTTATCATATCTTTAATATTAAGCTTAGCTACCTTTAAAACTTTATCCATAACATCATTTCCCCTTAACTTCTGCATTTTTAACTAATAAAAATATTATCCCTACTAAAAATATGAAAATTCCTATATCACTTAATAACCCTATATAAAAATTACCGAACTGTGTCTCAAATATAGGTGTATCAAATACAAAGGAAAGTAAATTTAATATCATTATACCTATAACAGAAACTAATATTTTCATAATTGTATTACATCTAAAGTAAAGCATACTTATTGCTAATCCCAATACATAAGCTAAGCAATATAAAATAAAGCAAATTAATACACTGTTAAATATAACCAATATACTATTATCTTGAACCCACGCTGTTGAATTATTTAAAAGATCTATAGATGCATAACTTCCACAAATCATATCATAAATAGTAGGCATTTCCGTAAAAATATTTACTACTCTATTTATTACAATATCAATAATAGACATAACTATAGCTATTGGAAATATTGATCCTATAACACCTTTAACAAATGATTTTCTTGATATATTATTTCCTTGTGCAAAGTAAAAATTTTCTTTAAAGGAGTTTAGTCCGCATACAAAAAGGAATATTGCCGTTGCTAATTCTAATTCTTTTGTCATAAGATGAATATTACTATTTACCAAAGCTAGGTTTAAAATTAATGATGCTACTACAATGCAATAAAATATTATAATTGGCTTTATCATATCATTTGTATTGATCTTTGCTATTTTTAAACTCTTATTCACCTTGCTCCTCCCCCTTATTTGTCAAGTATATAAATAACTTCTGAAGCTCTACCTTTGAAAATTCTAATCCTAATCTCTCTGCGTTAATCCTATCTATGCTATTTATTTCACCTAAAACTGTTACAGATTTAAAATTACTTAAAGTTTCAATATTTACTATCTCTTTAGCCTCTATATATTTATCGACATTTTGACTTAATCCTGATACTGTGTAAACCTTATTTAATAATTCTTCTGCTTCATCTGTACTAACTATTTTTTTATCATTTAATATAACTACATTTTCTAAAAGACCAGACACCTCTTCAATAATATGAGTTGATAAGATTACAGTCTTTGGATTTTCAATATAATCCTTCATTAATTCCTTATAAAATAACTCTCTATGATTTGCATCTAATCCAAGTACTGGTTCATCATAAATTATAATATCAGCCTGTGATGACATTGCAGTTATAATCTTAGCTATTGAACTATAGCCAGTTGAAAGACTCTTTATCTTCTTACTTATATCAAGTTTAAATTTCTTAGAAAGCTCTAAAGCATATTCCATATTAAACTTTGAATAAAATTCTGCTGTCCATTTAAATATATCCTTTACCTTATAACCTTCTGGAAATAAATTCTTCTCTGTCATAAAGTATATCTTCTCTAAAGCATTATCATTCTCACGAATATTTTCCCCATCAACTTCAACTGTTCCATCATCTTGAAAAATTCTATTTGTCATTATATTTAAAAGGGTAGTTTTACCTGCTCCATTTCTTCCTAATAACCCGTAAATCTTATTTTCATCAAAAGTAATGTCTATATTATCTAAAACTAAGTTATCTCCATATTTTTTCTTTAAATTTTTAACCTCTATCTTTGCCATCTCTTATACCCCTCTCTCAATCATATTTATAATATCCTCTTTAGAAATATTAAGCTTTTTTGCTTCTTCAATTAAAGCTATTATATAATCCTTAAAAAACCTCTCTTTTCTCTTATTCATAAGTAAGGCTTTGCTACCTTCTGATACAAACATACCTATACCTCTCTTTTTATAAATAATCCCTTCATCAACAAGGATATTAAATCCCTTCCCAACAGTAGCTGGATTAATCTTATATCTCACTGCTATCTCTGTAGTTGATGGAATCATCTCATTTTCTTTAAAAATATCTTTTAATATATTATCTTCAATAGCCTGCGCAATCTGAATATATATAGGTACATCATTTGTAAATACTAAATTCATACTACACCTCCTAAATCTTTATATTTCATATCCTTAGTTCATCTATTTCCCACTCTCTTTACCTATTAGTTGCCAACTTTCACTTGTCACTTACTTCAGTATATTCAATTTTAGTTAATTGGTTCATTACTTATATAACTAACTATAGTACTAACGAAGTCCATTGTAAATATTTAACTGGTAATTCCTTCAATAAATCGTTCTTCATTTTTAGACATTATTTGCGGATTCACAAAATTCACCTAATCTATTTCCTAATATGCCCTTAACCTATTTTTTTAGATAAACTAAGTTAAAGCAAAAGAAAAAGCCATATCAGAATAAATCTGATATAGCTTTAATTAAATATATTTTACATTGCTTATAATTTTCTCAAGCCTCTACTCCATATTTTGCTACCTTGCTCCATTGTTTTCCTAACTTTTTTCTATATGCGATAACTCCTAACAAATCTGCTAGTGCCCATCCTATAGGAATAGACCACCATATCCCTCTTGCTCCTAGTGCTGTTTCTGATAATACATATGCTAAAATAACTCTAGTTCCTAATGATACTATTGTAAGTATTATTGACATATTTAGCATTCCAATTCCTCTATATAGCCCATAAAACATAAATAAGAATCCTATCAATACATAAAATATAGAAACTACTGATATATATTCTACTCCTAAGGCTATAACTTCTACCTCGCTCTTATCTACAAATAACAACATAATATATCTTGAGAAAATCAATATTAAAGTCGATGTCACAAGACAGAAAATAATTATAGTTTTTATTGTAGATTTAACACCTTCTTTTATTCTATCAAGCTTCTCTGCACCTTTATTTTGAGCTACATAAGTTGCAAAAGCATTACCAAAATCCTGTACTGGCATATATGCAATTGAATCTATTTTTACTCCTGCTGCAAAGGCTGCCATTACAGTAACTCCAAACTTATTTACCAAGCCTTGGACCATCAATATTCCAAAGTTCATTATAGATTGTTGAACTGCTGTTAAAACAGAATACTTTATTACTAGTTTTAAAGTTGTTGAGCTTATCCTTATATCTTTAGCCTTAAACTTTATAAAAGACACATTTTTAACTACATATATAAAAGCTAAAAGTGCTGATACCCCTTGAGCTATTATCGTTGCATAAGCAGCTCCTCTTACCCCTAATCCAAAATTAATTACAAAAACTAAATCTAGTACTACATTTATAATTGAAGATATTATAAGAAAATATAAAGGTCTTTTTGAATCTCCAATAGCTCTAAGCAATGCTGTTGCTAGATTGTATATAAATATAAAAGCTAGTCCAAATAAAATTATTATCAAATAATCTTTAGATGAACTAAATAACTCCTTTGGCATATTAAACATATTTAATATTACATCTATCCCTAATATAGATATAACCATTAACATAACTGTTATTCCACCTATGAAAACAACTGAAACTACTATGCTCTCCTTAAACCTTTCTAATTCTTTAGCTCCATAAAACTGTGCAAATAGTATCCCTACACCCATAGCTAGCCCTATTATTATAGAAGTTATAAATGTAATAATTGCAAAAGATGATCCCACCGCAGCTAATGCATCTGCTCCTACAAATCTACCTACTATAATAGTATCAACTAAGTTATATATTTGTTGGAATATATTTCCCAAAATCATAGGTAACGCAAATCGCATAATTAGCTTACTTGGATTACCCTTTGTCATATCAAGCACTTGTATACACTCCCTTAACTGTAAATATTGACCTATTTTTTTATTATATCTTCTTCTATAATAAAATGATACCCCCACTCAATATTAAAATAATACTCTTCCAATTTTACCTTACATTAAATATACTATTTACATATATCCATAAAATCTTTTGCACTATTAGTTAAAAACTTATTTTTGTGATAAATAATACTAAAACTTCTCTTAAGAGACACATCTTTTATTTTAATAACTTTTACTTCTCCTCTTTCAATACTATCTTTAACCAAAAGATAAGGTAATATAGATAATCCTAATCCTGATATTACAGCTCTAACAATAGCTTGAGTGCTTGTACTCTCCCATAAAATATTTATCTCTATACCATTAGTAGCAAATAATCCATCACAAATTTCTCTTCCTGCACTTCCTTTTTCTCTTAATAATAAGTCTTCATTTTTAATATCCTCTAACTCTATTTCATCCCTTACCGCTAAAGGATGTGATAATCCACATATAAGAACTAATTCATCTTCCTTAAAATGTATACTTTTTAAATATGGACTATGTATAATACCTTCTATTAATGCTAAATCAATATTATTTTTCATAAGATTTTCTTCTATAGTATCTGAATTAGCTATTATAGCTTGTACCTCCATATTGGGATGTAATCTCTTAAACTTTTCAACATACTTAGGTAATAAATAATTTCCTATCGTTATGCTTGCACCTATTCTTATTATCCCTTGTGTATCAAAATTTCTAATTTCAGTCTCCATCTCTTCAAATATCTTTACAATATGGCTAGCATACTCTAAAAAATGCTTTCCAGCTTCAGTTATATATAACCTTTTGGAAAGTCTATCAAACAACTTTACTCCGTAATAATCTTCAAGCTCTGATATAGCTAAACTTATAGATGGTTGTGCTATAAAAAGCTTCTCTCCTGCAGCTGTAGCACTCCCTGTCTCACATACAGCAACAAATATTTTAATATGCCTTAAAGTCATAGTTACCTCCATATATAAGAAATTTATTATGAACTATATATAATTATACTATTTTCCATATAGTTCCTCAAATCATATACTTATTAATGAGAGGGGGAGTTAGAAAATGAAAAATAAAAAACAAGTATATCTTAAGCTTTTCACATCAACATTTTATCTAAGTACTTTTACTTTTGGAGGAGGATTTGTAATAATACCTCTTATGAAGAAAAAGTTCGTTGATGACCTAAAATGGATAGAGGAAGAAGAAATGCTTAATCTTACAGCTATAGCTCAATCTTCACCTGGAGCTGTTGCCGTTAATGCTTCTATATTGCTAGGTTATCAAGTAGCCGGGATTACAGGGGCTTTAGTTTCAATTTTAGGAACGGTTCTGCCACCATTAATAATCTTATCTATAATTTCAACATTCTACACAGCTTTTCGTGACAACATAGTTGTAAATGCTGTTTTAAAAGCTATGCAAGCAGGAGTAGCTGCTGTTATTTGTGATGTTGTACTCACAATGGGAGGCAGTATTTCTAAAACTAAAGATACTATATCTATCTTTGTCATGATTTTAGCTTTTATAGCAACTTATGTATTAAAAATAAATGTTATGTATATTATATTAGTTTGTGGTGTTATAGGTGCATTAAGAGTTGTCTTGATCGATAGTAAAAAGAAAGTTGGTGATGGAAGATGACTTTACTACAGCTTTTCATAAGCTTCTTTCAGGTTGGGCTATTTAGTATTGGTGGGGGACTAGCATCAATGCCATTAATACAAAATCAAGTTGTTGACCTTCATCATTGGCTTACATTAACTGAATTCACAGACCTTATAACAATTGCAGAGATGACACCTGGTCCAATAGCAATAAATTCAGCTACCTTCGTTGGCATAAGAATAGCAGGTTTACAAGGTGCTATTATCGCTACCATAGGATGTATTTTACCATCTTGTATAATTGTTTCCACTCTAGCTTGGATATATATGAAATATAAAGATTTGAATGTAATACAAGGCACTTTATCAGGACTTCGTCCAGCCGTTGTAGCTCTTATTGCTTCTGCTGGATTATCAATATTAACTCTTACAATCTTTGGCGAACAGGGAATTACATTTAATTTAGAATCTATTAATTTTATATCAGTGTTCTTATTTTCTATATCATTGTTTATTTTGAGAAAATGGAAACCAAATCCCATTGTAGTAATGATGGGTTCAGGAGTTATCGGAGGAATTATATATTTATTAGTATAGGAGGGTTTTTAATGAAATTAAAATTTAATAAAACATTATTTGGATGGTCTATTACTGATGAACAAGGTACTATCGTGGCTAAAATTAAAAATAAAGAACTCCTAGGTCCAGCCAAAAATATCATAGATAAAGATGGTAATATAATTTTTACAACAGATATAATAAATCTCCCTTCAAAAAATGAAGATTGGAACTATGCAAATTCAATAAAATATATTATTTATCAAAAAGAAGATGAAATTGCAACTGCAACTTTTTCTTACTCTAAAAATCCTGAAAGAACTACTTTACAAAAGTTTGCTTTAAGACCACCTCAAATAGATATTATGGAAGTTGAAACTCCATACGGTCTTCTTCAAATTAAACGACAAAAAGATAATAGCATTTTAATTTATAAAGATGAAAAAAACTTAGGCATGGTCACTTCATTCTTTTCATTTAAAGCTAAATATCTTGAATTTATAGAAGAATACGAACCAACATTTTTAGCAAGTCTTTATATGTTAATAGACTATATGATGCATGAGGATGATTTAATTATTGTTTGATAAATAAAGTGTAAGCGAAGCTCACAGGTAAAAAGTCGAATTCATCGAAGGGAAAATGCTACTAGCGTAGCAGGGAAAGATTAACTAAAGTTAAAAGGAAAAGTATTAAAATAGATATATTGTACTATTGCCAAGGGCAATATTTTCCCTATCACCTTAGTGATATTTTCCCATCAGCTTCAGCTGACTTTTCCACTTTGACGAAGTCAAACTTTTCCCCAAGGTGCTTTGCACTTTATTTCAAAAATTCCTATAAATTATTCATCTTAATTCTTTCTGCTAAATCTTTAACCTTAACTTCAATAGTTTTTGCTATCTTAACAAACTCTTCATCTGACTTTCCTGTTGGATCTTCTAATCCCCAATCTTCAGTATGCTTTGCTGCTAGGTATGGACAAACTACGTTACACCCCATTTTTATAGCTATATCAACTTCAGGAATATCATTTAATAGCTTTGATTTTTGTGTTTCATTCATATTAACATTATATAAATCTTGTATTATTCTCACAGCATCTTGATTTATTTGAGGCTTTGTTTCAGTTCCTGCAGAGTAACTTTCAAAAACTTCATTTCCAAATAGCTTACCTAAAGCCTCTGCCATCTGCGATCTACAAGAATTATGTACACATATAAATGCTACCTTTGGTTTATTCATATCTTATCTCCCCTAAACTATATTAGACTGTCTTAAAGTTAATTTTATCATACAAAAAGCTTTAAGACAGTCTAAAAATTTATAATAAATCTATTAATTTATTTCCCTTTAGCTCTTCTAGCTTCCACTCTACTACTGCAAAACACCCCTTAGAAATCTCATTGACTTTATTTATCCATTCGATTTCATGACTTGCCTTAGCTTTTAAAATTATATTAGTTGTATTTGCCGCATAAAGACTAGAATTTATAACCCACCACTTTGAGTTAATCTTTGCTCTATCTAAATCTTCCTTAAGCCTCATAGCCTCATAAACTGGAGTAGTTTCAGGTAAAGTTACTATTATTACTTCTGTTTTATCTTTATCTCTTAACTTAGGCAATAACTCTCTCACTGAATCAGGTATATCTCCATTTGAACGAGCAATTTCTTTGTTATAGCTTTGAGTGGAATCTAAGAGCAAAAGTGTATGGCCTGTTGGAGCTGTATCTATTACCACAACTTCATCTTCACATTTCTTTACTATTTCTGCAAAAGCTCTAAATACTGCAATCTCTTGAGTACAAGGTGATCTTAAATCCTCTTCTATATATTCAATATCCTCTTCACTCATATTTTCCCTTGCTTTACTTAAAACTTCTTCTTGGTATTTTTTCAATTCTTCTTTTTCATCAATGTGGCTTAAAGTTATTCCACAGCTCTGATCTAAAACAAGTTTTAAATGGGCCGCTGGATCAGTAGTAGTTAGATGAACCTTCTTACCTTTTTTAGATAAACCTAAAGCTATTGTAGCTGCAATTGTTGTCTTTCCAACTCCACCTTTACCCATTGTAAATATTACTTTTTTATTTTCTTTATATAAATCTTCAATTACATCATTTAATTTCCCTAAACTTTTAACCTTTAGAATATCAGAACTAATATTAACAATATCACTATTAAAAAATAATCTTAAATTCTTTATACCAGTGACATTATAAGGTCTTAAGCTAATTGTGAATATATCTAAGTCATTTAATCCTTTAGGAATATTTTTTAAAGCTCCTTCTTGTTTAATAAATATACCTTCTGATAATTTATCGTCCTCTCCTTTTAACACACCATTTATTATTAATAATTGATTTTTTATTTGTAAATCCTTTAATTCATTTGATGCTCTTTCAGCTTCTACTAATGGTGATTTATCAGGACGTGCTACTAATATTAATGTTGTTTTTTCGTTATCAGCTAAAGTCCGAACAGCTTTTTTATACATTTCCTTTTTATCTTCTAAGCCAGCTAACTGGCCCAAACATGATGCACCATGAGTATTGTCCTTTATAAAATTACTCCATGCTGAAGGTAATTGTAACATTCTTATAGTATGGCCTGTTGGTGCTGTATCAAAAATAATATTATCAAATTTATCACTCACGGTTTTATCTGTGATAAAATTAGTAAACTCATTAAATGCAGCAATCTCAACGGTACATGAACCAGAAAGTTGTTCCTCCATATTGTCTATAATAGCTTGTGGTAACTTGCCTCTATAAGGAGCTATTACATTTTCTCTATATTCTTCTGCTGCTTTTAATGGATCAAAGTTCGCTACTACCAAATTAGGGATATCTTTTATCCTAACACCTTTATTATCTAATTCAGTATCAAATACATCTTGAAGATTTGATGCCGGATCTGTGCTTACTAACATAACACTCTTTCCTTTATCAGCAAGATATACTGCTGTAGCACAAGCCACTGATGTTTTTCCCACTCCTCCTTTTCCTGTAAAAAATAAATACTTAGTAAAGTTAAAATTATTTATATCAAATTCTTTAAACATTTATTATCTCCTAACCCTTATTTAATTCTTTTAGCTTTACTTGAAGATACTTTATGGTTAACAGTTTTTTCTATACCTTTGAAAAAGTCACTTGGCAAATTAAAAAAGCTAGCTATCTCTTTATTAGACAAATAAGAACCCATCTTAACTATCTTATTATCTATAACAGTTATAGGTAATACTTCTATCCCTCTTGTATTAACTATCTGATTTATTGTTTGATTAAATAAAAATGCTTGTGGCGCACTATTAGGGTTATACCTTTCTACCATAATTCCATTTTCTTTTAATTTATTTATAACTGTAGCTATCCTTAAAAGCTCTGGATCTATACTTACTCCACAAAGTCCTGTTGAGCAACACATAGCTGGATCATAAATAACCATTTTACTCATAAAATCCCCTCTCCTTTTAATACCTTTTTATTATTTTCAACATACAATAAATTTTCCTTTTCACATAAACAACTCTTATCTTTACATGAACATTCTTCTCTTTTGCAGATGCAATCTTCAGTTTCCGTAACTATATTCATCAAAAACAATATAAGCCTATTTGTATTAGTTATATTTAACCTATAGTGGTTCCACGTTCCCTCTTTTCTACTCTCCACTAATCCACACTCACTTAAAACTTTCATATGGTGGGATAATGTTGGCTGAGTAAAATCAAAATACTCTAAAATCTCGCAAGCACATCTTTCACCACAAGATAAAATATCAATTATTTTAAGTCTGCTAGGATCACTTAAAGCCTTTAATATCTTACAGTTTTCTTCATAACATCTTTCCATATAATCCTCCTTATATAGATATTAATCTATACAATATATAAAGGGTTTGAAGAATATATTCTTTTAAGCCATATGAAAACTTTATTATATAGATATATATTTATATATTACTCACTGCTTTAATTTTGTTTCCTACATTTTTTATATATTAATACTTCTTCATAATTTCCATACATTTTAGATTTAGAATAATA
>OGIX01000681.1_pt1 | contig 20793 bp, 20 predicted proteins | sample 1571901 | NCBI WGS metagenome assembly OGIX01 (sample SAMEA2582102, study PRJEB24529) | metagenome | biome: Human gut stool | place: China | collected 2011
GAGCTAATAAAAAAAAGTTAGGGTCTATAGAAATTAATTTTCTCTAGACCCTAACAAACTTACTATATGATATTATAAATTAAAGGAATCTTATTAATTCTAATTAACCTCTAAATTATGCATTTTGCAGGTATTCATCTATAGCTATTGCTGCTTTTTTACCTGCACCCATAGCTAAAATTACTGTAGCTGCACCAGTTACGGCATCTCCACCAGCGTAAACACCTTCTTTAGATGTTAATCCAGTTTCCTCATCAGCAACTATACATTTCCACTTATTTATCTCTAATCCTTCTGTTGTTGATGATATTAAAGGATTAGGAGACGTCCCAAGGGACATAATTACAGTATCTACGTCTAAGATAAATTCAGATCCTTCTACAACTACAGGTCTTCTTCTTCCTGACGTATCTGGTTCACCTAACTCCATTTTTACACATTTCATTCCTTTAACCCATCCATTTTCATCTTCTAATATCTCCATTGGATTAGTTAAAACATCAAATATTACGCCTTCTTCCTTCGCATGATGAACCTCTTCTAATCTTGCTGGAAGCTCAGCTTCACTTCTTCTATATACAATATGAGTTTCTGCGCCTAATCTTAATGCCGTTCTAGCAGCATCCATAGCAACATTACCTCCACCTACTACAGCAACTTTTTTCCCTACTTTAACAGGTGTTTGATACTCATCTTTGTAAGCTTTCATCAAGTTTACTCTTGTTAAAAATTCATTTGCTGCAAATACTCCATTTGCATTTTCCCCTGGTATTCCCATAAACTTAGGAAGTCCTGCGCCTGATCCAATAAATACTGCATCAAATTTTTCTTCTTCCATAAGTTCATCTATTGTAACAGTTCTACCTATAACTACGTCTGTTTCTATCTTTACTCCAAGCTTTTTGATATTTTCAATTTCTGACTTTACTACTTCCTCTTTAGGTAGTCTAAACTCTGGAATTCCATAAACCAAAACCCCACCTGGTTCATGTAAAGCTTCAAATACTGTTACATCATACCCTTTTTTAGCTAAATCGCCAGCACAAGTTAATCCAGCAGGACCACTTCCTATTACAGCAACTTTTTTACCTTTTTCTTCTTCTTTATTAGTTAAATCTACATCATTGGCTCTAGACCAATCTGCTGTAAACTTTTCTAATTTACCTATAGCAACAGGTTCCCCTTTAATCCCTAACACACATTTACCCTCACATTGTGTTTCTTGAGGGCATACTCTTCCACAAACAGCAGGTAAAGCACTATATTTTGCTATATCTTTTGCAGCTGCTTCAAAATTTCCATTCTTTACTTCTGCAATAAATCCAGGTATATCAATAGAAACTGGACACCCTTCTACACATTTAGGATTCTTACAGCCTAAACATCTATTGGCTTCTTTTATAGCTCTTTCTTGATCATATCCTAAACATACTTCTTCAAAATTCTTTGCTCTTAATTTAGGTTCTTGCTCTGTTACAGGAGTTCTTTTCATTCTATCTTGCATACTCATTACTTATCACCTCCGCAACCACAGCCAACACGATGATGTGTATCGCCTTCTTCTACCTTTAAAATAGCTCTTCCTTCTTCTGTCTTATACATTGTTTGTCTTCTCATTGATTCATCAAAATTAACTAAATGTCCATCAAACTCTGGTCCGTCAACACATGCAAATTTAACTTCATTTCCTACTGTTACTCTACAAGCCCCACACATTCCTGTTCCATCTACCATAATTGGATTTAAACTTACAGTGGTTGGTATGTGTAATTCTTTAGTTAATATAGACATAAATTTCATCATTATCATAGGCCCAATAACTACTGCATGATCATATTTCTTTCCTTTATTATTAACTAAATCTAAAAGGCAATCAGTAACTCTTCCATTAAATCCATATGAACCATCATCAGTAGAAACATAAAGGTTACCTGCTACTTTTCTCATTTCATCTTCTAATATTAGAAGTTCTTTATTTCTTGATCCTATTATCACATCAACTTCAATTCCATTTTCGTGGAACCATTTAACTTGCGGATAAACTGGAGCTGCCCCAACTCCACCAGCTACAAAGATAAACTTTTTATTTCTTAATTCATTAATATCTTCATGAATAAATTCACTTGGCATCCCTAATGGTCCTACAAAATCTTGAACATATTCACCAACTTCAAATTCTGATAATTCTCTAGTTCCAACTCCAACAGTTTGATAAACTATTGTTACAGTTCCCTTCTCTGAATCATAATCTGCAATTGTCAAAGGAATTCTTTCTCCCTTTTCATCTGTTTTAACAATTACAAACTGCCCTGGTTTTGCTGATTTAGCAACTCTTTTTGCTTCTATATCCATTAAATAAATATTATCTGTTAGAAGCCTTTTATCCACAATTTTAAACATTTCATCGTCTCCTTAATTTTTAGAACTCAACTTTATTTCCATAATAAGTACATTCAAATAATTTTGCCATCGTATTAGCATCTATTTCTCTTGGATTTGATCCTGTACAAGCATCAGCTACAGCATTTTTAGAAATGAAATCTAAATTAGCTTTGAAGTCATCTTCTGCAACTCCATATTCTTTCATTGAATGAGGTATATTTAAATCATTATTAAACTTATTAATTCTTTCTATTAATGCATCTGTTAATTCAGCATCAGTAGAACCTTCTAATCCAATTGATTTTGCTATATCAGCATATCTATCTTCACAAGCTGTTCTATTGTATTGAATTACATATGGTAAGAAAATAGCATTGGCGCATCCATGTGGTATATGGAATACAGCCCCAACCTTATGTGCCATTGAGTGAACAATTCCTAATAATGCATTTGAAAATGACATACCAGCTAAACATTGAGCTTCATGCATTAAGTTTCTTGCTTCTTCGTTTCCAGCATAGGAATTAACTAAATTTTCTTCTACCATTTGAATAGCTTTTATTGCTAATGGATCTGAAAAGTTTGATCTTAATGATGCAGTATAAGCTTCAATTGCATGAGTTAATGCATCCATTCCAGTATGAGCTACAAGTTTCGCAGGCATTGTTTGTGCTAAATCTGGATCAACTATAGCTATATCTGGAGTTATGTTAAAATCAGCTAGAGGATATTTAATCTTAGCTTTATAATCTGTTATAACTGAGAAAGCAGTTACTTCTGTAGCTGTTCCTGATGTTGATGGTATTGCTATAAATTTAGCTTTTTGTCTTAGCTCTGGTAATCCAAATGGAACTACAGCTTGTTCAAATGTAAATTCTGGGTATTCATAGAATATCCACATAGCTTTAGCAGCATCTATTGGAGAACCTCCCCCCATTGCAACTATCCAATCTGGCTCGAACTCTCTCATTACTTCTGCACCCTTCATTACAGTTTCAACTGATGGGTCCGGTTCAACACCTTCAAATATTCTTACTTCCATTCCTGCTTCTTTTAAATAATTTTCTACTCTATCTAGGAACCCGAATCTTTTCATTGATCCGCCACCTACAACTACTATTGCTTTCTTACCCTTAATTGTTTTTAATGTTTCTAAAGATCCTTTTCCATGATATAAATCTCTTGGTAATGTAAATCTTGCCATTTTTATCCCTCCATAAATCAAAAAAATCATTTCTCAATTATTTATTTAGCAATTACTATGCCAAACCTACAACCCCTTATTATTCGTTATTTTTTTAACCATCTTTTATTTCTTAAGTAATTCTAAGTGTTCATTTTCTTCGCACTTTCTTATTTTTGCTGTTATATTTTTGAACACTGTTCACTTTTAGCACACTTCTATTTGATATTTTTTTATCTTATTGTACAAAGTATTTCTACTAATCCCTAAAGCATTAGCTGATTTATATATATTGTTTTTGTATTTTCTTAGAACTTTAATAATATGTTTTTTTTCAATATATTCTAAAGTTATTTCATCATTTTGGATCTCTTCTGCTTCCTTTACAGAATTATCATAACTTTTTTCTTTATCTACGTCTAATGAAAAAGACATATATCCATCTAGATTAACTATATTCTCAATAACATTCTCCAACTCTCTTATATTACCTGGCCAACTATAATTAATAAGGTCATTATATAGTTTTGTGCTAACTTCTGGGACAGTTTTATTAAGTTTAAATGACTTCATCCTTAAAAAATAATTAATAAGTTCTTTTATGTCACCATTTCTTTCTCTAAGTGCTGGCAAATTTATAGGAATAACACAAAGCCTATAATATAGATCTTCTCTAAATTTCCCCAATTCAATTTCTTTTTTTAGATTCTTATTAGTTGCTGCTATTATTCTAACATCAACACTAATCTCTTCTGTGCTGCCCAATCTAGTAATTTTACCTTCTTGTATTACTCTAAGTAAATTAACCTGATGTTCTAGTGGCATTTCTCCAATTTCATCTAAAAATAAAGTACCTCCATTAGCCATTTCAATTTTCCCTATCTTTCCACCCTTTTTCCCACCTGTAAAAGTACCATCTTCATAACCAAAAAGCTCGCTTTCAATTAAATTTGATGGAATAGCGCCACAATTAATAGCTATAAATTTATTATTTTTTCTAACACTATAATTATGTATTGATTGAGCTAAAACCTCTTTACCTGTACCACTTTCTCCTTGAATCAATATTGTTGAAGGACTATTAGCTACTATCTTACAATTAGTTATTACATTATTCATAATGGAGCTTGATCCTATTATATCCTCAAAATCATAACGAGCAATACCTTTTGCATACGGTTCTTTCTCATCCTTTAATGTAATAACTAAACCTATTAATCTTTTACCATTTCTAACACCTTTAATACTTAATAATGTCTTAAAATTACTATTTTCACTTGTCTTTACTTCTCTAGTTATAGATTTCTCATCTTTTTCTAAAACTTCATAAATTTTAAACCAATCAGGCAAAATAAAATCAATATCTCTATCAATAATATCTATTTTATTGCCCTCTAATATCTTGGCTCCATGTTCATTTATATTTTTTATTTTTCCTTTTGAGTCAACTATAATTACACCTTTATCAACATTTTTAATTATACTATCCATATAATTATAGGCCTCTTGAAGTATTTCTTGAGATTTAACATTATGTATTTCATTTTCTATAGCTTTAACCCCAAAAATAACTAATCCTAATGTATGAGGATGCTTTTTATCCCATTTCCCTGTTAAATTTAATGTTCCAATTATATCGCCTTTTATATTATGTATAGGAGCTGCTGAACATGTTAATCCTTTAAATATATCTACATAATGTTCATCTGCTGTAACTTGAACTGGTCTATCTTCAGCAAGAGCTACTCCCATAGCATTAGTACCTATATTTTTTTCATCTACAAATACACCTATATCTAAATTAAGCCTTGCAAATTCATGCACTACTCTTTCTTCACCTTTTATATCTAATATACAACCATTCCTATCAGTTAATATTAATATAAAATCATTATCTTCTATAGTTTCACATACCATATTTATATATGGCATAGATATAGTTATAAGTTCTTTATTCTTCTCTAATAATGTATAGACTTCATTTGCTTTTAATTTCTTTTTAGAGTTATTAGTCTTAGTTTGTACTCCAAATTCCTTTGATCTTTCATGAGATTTTTCTATCAAATTCCCTTTATCCACTCATTTCATCCCCTACCAAATAAATTGTTTTTGTAAAACAGATAAATTTTAATCCCCATATATATTTATATTATACATTTTTTACAAGTTACTCTCCAGTGATTTATTATATTTTTCTCTTAATATTTGCATATCTGTTCCATTGAAGCTAATACTAAATTTATTAGGAGGTGTTATTGTGAGTGATGAAATAATATGCTTATGCAAAGGTATCCCAGAAGATACTATAATAGAAGCTATAAAAAATGGAGCAGATACAGTTGAAAAGGTAAAAGAAACTACTGGAGCTACAACAGGTTACTGCCATGGTTCTAGATGCAAAGGCAAGATTGAAGAACTTATAGCTAAATATAAATAAAACAAAGGATCTAAAGCTTATATTCCTATGCTTTAGATCCTTTGTTTAATCTATAAATGTTACTACTTCATCTAACGGTTTACGTGGTGGTGCTTTAGGAGTTTCATCTTCGGGAACACCTAAGGATATCATAGACATTAACTCATATCCTTCTTTATTAAAATCAATGAGTTCTTCAATCTCTCTTTTAGAATGAGCTGGTCCTGTCATATAACAAGTTCCGTATCCCATTGCAGTTGCCGCAAGAAGAAAGTTTTCTACTGCCGCACCTATCCCTTGAACTTCAGAATGTGTCGATTTCAATATATCAATTATTTCTTTATTAGCATTATTAGCTTTTAAAATCTCTTCCTCTATCATCTTATAAGCCTTTGAATATACTACTACTACAACTGGTGCATCCTTAAAACAAATATAATATGGCAGTGTACTCATCATAAGCTTTCTTTGCTTTTCATCTTTAGCTATTTCCGCTAGATAAGTATGCGTTTTAGTAACTATTTCGGCCATCTTATTTATAACTTCCCTATTCTGAATAACTACAAAGTGCCATGTTTGCTGATTTTTAGGTGAGGGTGCTTGCGTTGCAGCTTCTAATAATTTAATTATATCTTCTTTAGGTATTTTAGTATCTTTAAACTTCCGTATACTTTTTCTATCATAAATAAACTCTAAATTACTCATCTATTTTCCTTTCGTATCAATATTATTTATATATTGATATCTTTAAATTTTTATTTTTCTCTCAAAAGCTATTCTTAGACTTTTATCTTCAAGATATATCACTCCACAATATTCAAATCCATTATTTAAAAGAAATTTTTGCATTGAATTATTATCTTTATGAGTATCTATCTTAATACTTTCTATCCCTTTAGCTTTACAAATTTCTATTGCATTATTTATTATTTCTGCGCCTAACTTTAACCCTTTAAAGTTATTATCTACTGCAATTCTATGTATTACTGCATATTTACCTTCAGTCAACCACTTCCCATCATATATGTTATCGTATGTTTTATCTCTCTCAATCGCAAACATAGCAGTGGCAACTATTTTCCCATCCACTTCTAAGAGATAGCTATTACTATTAAAAATATCATTTTTTATAACATCTTCATTTGGATATCCATCTTGCCATTGATCTATATTCATCTCTTTAAAATATGCTTTTGCATCATTAATAATTTTCATAATATTATTTATATCATTTGCAGTCGCTTTTCTAAAAAACATCATTAGCTTACTCCCTTTATCTATAATTTATAATATATTTATTATGTATTATTATAACATAATGTCCGATCAAATTTATTAAATAATCATAACTTTAATTATTTAACAATCAAGATATAGTGAAAATAAAACTAATTCGAATATAAATCAAACTCATTAAAAATAGGGCTAAAAATTAGCCCTAGACCTTTAATAAATATTATTTATTTTTTAAACAATTTTCTGGATTTAAATAAATCCTCTCCCATTCATTTGCACTATTCTTCTTAAATTGTGCTACCTCTATATCATAATCATTTGTCAATGTAAAAAATTCTATTTTATACTCTTTTCCATCTGTTCCATCAAACTGAATATCTTTTACATAATCGTTTATTTCAACTTTAGGATCACCTTTAATCAAATTGCACCAATTTCCATATTTAATCTGTACAGAGTATTCTCCACTATAAAACCAACTATGATATGGTGCACATAAATACTCTTCCGGGGTTACTGTTATATTAGATATTTTATATACATCATTATCCCTTACCAAGTTAATATAACCATAATAGTATGCAAAATATCCTATCCCACTTTCCGAACCTTGAATAGTCTCTATCTCATAAAAATATTTTAACTCTTTATTATTAGTTTCAGGTATTTCCTTAAATTTAATTAAGTTTATATGAAGTATATTCTTAAATGAATCTTCATATTGTCTATATTTTATTTTTTCTTTATATTCATTAGTAAAAAAATTATACGCTATTGGATATGGTGCTTTTCCTTCTCCAATGCTTCCACAACCAGTATATTTGTCTTTTTCAGGGTTAGAAGCCTCTCTTAATAAGGAAAAATAATTAATTATTGTATTCTCTGGACTTTTTAAATATTCTTTAGGTATCTCTACATTTTTATATTCAACATTTTCACTTTCCCAGATAAATTTATTTATGTCTTTATTATCATTTAATATAGGAAGATTGGATGGTCTAAAATATTTCTCCAAATCTATATCCTCATAAAACGCTTCACTCTCACCAACTAAACATTCAACACTCTCTAGACTACCACCTATTAATACTTTATTTTCTTTTTTTGAATACATATTCACCCCTACAACGACTGAAGCTAAACACATTATAATAAAAATAATAATTATAAATCTTTTTTTTATAAATAAAACCATAGATTCCTCCTATTTAAATACATTTCAAACTCTTCCTAATTAAAGCTATTATTAAATTATATTTAATATTACATAAATCTACTTTTCATTTTATTTTAATTTCTAAAATAAAAGTAGATTAATCCTTTCTCTTAAGATTTAACCTACTTTATTTATATATCAATTACCAAGTAACATTAATTTTATTTTTAGAATTTCTACAAGGTAATTTAAACTCGAAGAACTTCAGCTTCTTACCTCTTGGAGAAAATCTATCACATACTATATGTAATACATAACCCATAGTAAATCCAATAGTCAAATAAGTATTTCCTAATGTATATACACTAAAACAAAACAATGTCGTACCAAACCACTTGTGAGTAAACATCCTATGAGGAGATAATTTACCCAATATAATTAACATAGCAAAAAATATAATAGGAAAATACTCCTGACCATGTTGCTCAAAAAATATAATTATATCATTTATATTTAAAGCCATCCCTAACGTATATCCTATAACTAAAGCTATTATTAAAAACACAATAAATTTATTAAAAAACTTCCTTGCTTTTGAATTTTGCGAATCTATGTCGGGCATATAAGATCCTATAAATCCTCCAATAATTAAAGGAAAAATAAATTTTACATTTGATATATTATTAGTTAGTAAAAATCCTATTCCCATAGTAGTTGTCGCTGTTGTTCCTACTATCATGTGTTCTCTTCCGGTCATATTATTAATCCATCCTTTGTTAAATATAGTTTTATTCTACTATATTTTACGACAAAGAGAAAGTATGTTCTTTCATTTCTTTATTTTAATAAAAAGAGAGTTGCTATTCACAACTCCCTTCTATCACATAACTTTATTAACCTTCAATTATATCTCCGACAACTTCATTAGTACCTTTATTCTTTAATCCTGATTTAAGCATTACTGTTCCAGTATATATTACAACTACAACAACTACCCAACGTAATACATCTAACGGTAAAGACTTAACAACAAAAGCTGCTACTAAAACTGCTATTGATCCTGGTATAGCCATAGCTAATGCCGCTTTTCTATTGTATGCTTTTTCTTTTATAAACTTAACTGATGCTGGTGGCATTAAAAATGCACATGAACCCATCATTATAGGGAATGCAACTAATGGTGACATTCCAAGCATAAAGATTAAAGCCATACATGGTGAATATAATCCAACTCCAGCAGTCATTAATGCACCTAATACGAAGTTTATTGCAACAGCAAATACTAACTTAACCCCTGTTAGCCCTATTGCTTCTCCCCCTACTGGCATTAATCCTAATAAACTTGCAAGCATAACTATAGCCGTAATAAATAATGCTACTCCCATTGTAAGTTGAACTTTTTTCTCAGGCAGTTTTGCTACGATACCAGCTCCTACTACAGCTCCTAATGTAGCAGATACTAACATAGCAACTAAAGTAACTACTTCAACCTCAACAGCTTTTATAAATATTAACGCTTGCAATAACACTGGCACTGTATTAGCTACATTCATTGTACCTGGTATTACTCTATCCTTTGTTTCCTTTGTAAATTTCAACAATGCTGCTTGTGGTGCAAAAGCTCCAATTCCTAATACATCAAAAAAATTAACAAACCCGCCAATTAATCCTGACTTTATCCATGATGAATCTTCTAACTCATCTCTGTGTTGCCATACATCTTTCCCAAAGACATACACATACCAAACTAACATAACCACTAATAATCCCCAAATAACCTGTACCATAATATCAACTCCTATTTCTATTTATTTAATTTTTATTTAGACATAAATTTAGATTTCTCATAACATTTATTCATAGCTGATATTACAGCACTTCTGAATCCATTTGCTTCTAATTCTGCTACCGCCTCTATTGTTGTTCCACCCGGCGAACAAACCATATCTTTTAATGCACCTGGATGCATTCCAGTTTCAAGTACCATCTTTGCAGATCCTAAAACTGTTTGACTAGCAAATTTATAAGCCTTATCTCTTGGCATCCCCTGTAATACTGCAGCATCTGCCATAGCCTCAATGAACATATATACATATGCAGGTGCTGACCCACTAACTGATGTAACTGCATCTATTAATTTTTCACTAACTACTTCTACTTTGCTAAAACTACTAAGTAAATTACATACTTCTTTAACATCGTCTTCAGTAACTAATGAATTAGGACAAACAGCAGTCATACCTTCTCCTACAAGAGCTGGTGTGTTAGGCATAGTTCTTATTACCTTTAAAGTTCTTTCAAAAGACTTTTCAGTGCTTTCTATAGATTTTCCTGCCGCAATTGTAACTATAATTACATTATCTTTTACTATATCCTTTATTTCATTTATAACCATTGGATATAAATTAGGTTTAACAGCTAAGACTAAAATATCAGATTTTTCTGCAACAACCTTATTTTCAGTAGTAACTTCTATACTGTATTTTTCCTTAGCCTTTTCTAAACTTGGCTTATATAAATCAGACATAATAATATTGCTAGAAGGTATTAAATCCGAGTTTATTATTCCACCAACAATCGCTTGCCCCATATTACCAGCGCCAATAAATCCTACTATCTTTTCCATATCTTCTTCTCCTATCCTCACTTTAAACTAACAACATGTCATCGATTCAAAGGATTGCTCTGTTCTTTCTATAATTTCATTTTGAAGCACTCTATCAAGATTATTGAAGTAATCACTATATCCAGCAACTCTAACAATTAGATCCTTATACTCTTCTGGATTTTGTTGAGCCTTAATTAATGTTTCCCTACTGATAACATTAAATTGGATATGATGCCCATCTAAGTTAAAATAAGATCTAACTAAATTAGCCATACTATCAAGACCTTTTTCACCTGCAACTACTGATGGTGTAAACTTTTGATTTAATAAAGTTCCTCCAGTTTTTAGATGATCCATCTTAGATGCTGATTTTATTACAGCTGTTGGTCCATTTATGTCCGCTCCCTTTTCTGGAGATATCCCTTCTGATAATGGCGCCTTAGCTCTTCTTCCATTAGAAGATGCTCCCATAACAGATCCAAAGTATACGTGACATGTAGTTGGTAACATATTTATTTTGTATACTCCACCTCTTATACTCTTTCTTCCATCAACTTCATTATAGTATGCAGCAAAAATTTCTCTCATAATATCATCTGCGTAATCATCATCATTACCATATTTAGGTGTTTTATTCTTAACTAGATTTAATATTGCTTCATGCCCAACAAAGTCATCCTTAATAGCATCTAATAGTTCTTGCATAGTTATAGCTTTTCTATCAAATACTTGATACTTAATTGCTGAGAAACAATCAGTAATCGTTCCTATCCCAACGCCTTGAATATAGTTAACATTATATCTAGCTCCTCCAGCATTATAATCCTTACCTTTTGTAATACAATCATCTGTAACAACTGATAAGAAAGGTACTGGCATCATTGTTGCATATAACTTTTCTATTATTCTATTACCTTGCATTTTTATATCAATAAAATGATGTAATTGCTTTTTATAAGCATCCATTAGCTCTTCATAACTTTCGAACTCTATTGGATCTCCAGTTTCTATTCCTAATCTTTCTCCAGTCATTGGATCTATACCATTATTTAATGTAATTTCAAAAATCTTAGGTAGATTCATATACCCTGTTAATATATAAGCTTCCTTACCAAATGCTCCTGTTTCAACGCATCCACTAGTACCACCACATCTTGCATCTTCTAAGGATTTTCCTGCATTAATCAGTTCTTGTATAACAGCATCTGCATTAAACATTGATGGTTGTCCCCAACCTTTCCTTGAAATCTCACAAGCTCTCTTCACAAATCTTTGAGGACTCTTTTTACTAATTTGAACATTTGAACTTGGTTGTAATAATCTCATTTCATCAATTACATCAAGTAGCATATAACTTACTTCATTAACTCCATCAGAGCCATCAACTTTAACTCCACCAACATTAATATTCGCAAAATCTGTATAAGTGCTACTTTCTTTTAAAGTAACTCCAACCTTTGGTGGTGCAGGTTGATTATTAAATTTAACCCAAAAACATTGTAATAGCTCCTCTGCATCATCATGAGTTAATGTACCTTCTTCTATTTCTTTCTCATAGAACGGATTTAAATGTTGATCTAATCTACCTGGATTATAAGCATCCCAAGGGTTTAATTCAGAAATTACGCAAAGATGAGTAAACCAGTACATTTGAAGCGCTTCTCTAAAATTTCTCGGAGCATGAGCAGGCACATTACTACACACTTCTGCAATATCAAGTAATTCTTTTTTTCTAACTTCGTCATCTTCTTTTTCTGCTAATTCTCTTGCATATTCCTCATAACGTTTACCTAAAATCATTATTGCATCACAAGCAATACTCATAGCTTCTAATTGATGTTTTCTATCTAAAGCCTCATCATCATTTTGATAATCTAGATTTCCCATAGCAGTTTCAATATCATTTTTAAAGTCTATAAAACCTTTTTTATAAATTTTATTATCACAAACAGTATGTCCTGGCCCTCTTTGTTCCATAAACTCTGTAAATATTCCTGATTTATAGCAATCTTTCCATTCATCAGACATTCTTGAAAGAATTTTATGTCTCATAGACCTATTTTCCCAATATGGAATAATAGTTTCAGCTTGTACTTTTTTATCATCTTCTGTTACTTTAAATGATATTTTCTCACGAATATTCATTATTTCTAAATCTTCAACTGTATGGCAACATAACTCTGGATAAGTAGGTGTAGCCCCTGGTGCTTCTCCTCTTTCCCCTACTATAAGCTCACCCTCATTAATACAAAGTTTCTTATTAGTCATTAATTCTCTTAATGCTAAAGCTCTTAGTACCGGTACTGGTACAGTTCCCTCATATTTTTTATAGACAGAATCAACTATTTTAGCTCTTTCCATCGAAATGTATGGTACTGTATCCACACTTTGTTTTCTTAGTTTCTTTACTCTTTCTCTCATAATGATTTTTACCCTCCTATTTTCACTTTAATTCCAGCTTCTTTAAACTTTTTGGCTAACTCATTCATTTTTTCTTCAGTTGGTACTTCAGTACCTGTTAATTTATAAATTTTATTTACTCTTTTATATTTATCCATCCCCATCTTATGATAAGGCAATAAATTCACCTCTATAATATTTAAATTTGATATATAGTCTATTACACTATTTACATGTTCAAAATCATCCTTTATACCAGCTATTATAGGCATTCTGATAATAATATTGCTATTTTCTTCACAAAGTTTTGCAAGATTATCTAATATTAATTGATTATCAGCACCTATATACTTTTTATGTTTTTCATTATTCATAAGCTTTATATCATAAAGAAACAAATCAACATTTTTGATAACCTTTTCAAATTCTTCCCACTTAACATATCCGCTTGTTTCAATTGCAGTGTGTAACCCATTTCGTTTACACCTTTCCAATACTTCACTTAAAAACTCTACATAAAGCATAGGTTCTCCACCTGAAAAAGTAACACCACCATTTGATTGTTCATAAAACATTTGATCTTTTATTAATTCTTTCATCAATTCATTTACTGTTATATCTCTTCCTACTAACTCTCTACCTTCATTTATGCATACTTCGCTACACCTTCCACAAAGAGTACATTTTTCATCATCTACAACTGCCTTTGATTCTATGATTTCAATAGCTCCATTTGAACAATTTTTTACGCATCTCCCACAGCCTGTACACCTATCTTCAAAAAACATTATTTCATGTCTTTTTAAATGTGTCTCAGGATTATGACACCACCAGCAATTCAAAGGACATCCTTTAAAAAAAGTTGTAGTCCTTATACCTGGTCCATCATGAACTGAATATTTCTGAATATTAATAATTGTACCTTCTGCCATCTACTCACCCCTATTACTTCATTTAACATATTATATTTTAAAAGGGGTATACAAAATATTTTTAAATTTTGAGCTTTTCTACCCCTTAGCAATCGTTATTTTTAAGTATCTTTTTTAGTAGAATGTACCGTAATAATCTTAACTATTCTATTAGTATTATTACACCAGTTATGATCTATCGTGGATTGATAATGTGCTGAATCACCAGGAAATAAATCATAACTTTGTCCTCCAATATGCAATGTTAATATTCCTTCTAATACATATAGGAACTCTTCTCCACAATGAGGATAACTCTTTATTTGTTCCTTTGCTTTAGATGGTAATATTTCTATTAATCTAGGCATCATTGATAAGTCCTTGTTACCGCATAAATCATAATGTATGAATTGATTGCTAGTTACCTGCGAAACCTCTTTTTCATAACTTCTAATAACTACCGTCTTATCTTTTTTCCTGTCCTCTTGAATAAAATATGCTAACTCTACATTTAAACTTTTAGCTATCTTCTCTAAAGAATCAATAGCAATAGTTGTTAATCCCCTTTCTAATTGCGATAAAAACCCAACCGAAAAACTAGTATCATCACTTAATTCCTTTAATGTTAGTCCTTTTTCTTTTCTTAAGTTCTTAATTTTTTGTCCTACATCTGCTATCAAAAAACTTCCTCCATGTCTTTACTTATAAATATTAAATTTCTACAAGCTCTTTCGTTATTTTTTTAACTTTTCACCACAATGAATTTAATCATTGATTTTATCTTACAAATTCATTTTATCATATAATTTCTATATTTTCCATATATTTCTTTTCATTCTTGTGAATATTTTTATTTCCTTTTCACGAATATGAAATTTATACAACAAATATTATTCTGTAATAATTATTTTTTATATATAAAAAGAGTACTTACATATGTAAGTACTCTCTATAATTAATCTAAATGAATACATTTAACAGGACAAACTTCTACACAAGCTTTACAGTTTGTACACTTAGAGTGATCGATTGTTGCCACGTTATTTGAAACAGTAATTGCTCCAAATTCACATGTCTTCTGACATTTCATACAGCCAATACATCCATTTGTACATGCCTTTCTTGTGATTCCACCTTTGTCTTTGTTATTACAAAGAACTTTAACTTCTTTGCTTATTGGTCTTAAAGCTATAATAGCCTTAGGACAAGCCTTGATACAAGCTCCACAAGCTGTACATTTTTCTGGATCAACCTTAGCTACTCCATCAACTATATGTATAGCATCAAATTCACATGAAACTGTACAATCTCCAAAACCTAAACATCCAAATGCACATGACCCTTTTCCTGAGAATAAAAGGTTATTTGCTGCACAAGTTTGAGTTCCTTTATATTCATACTTAGAAGTGGTAGCTGACGGTACTCCGTTACATTTAACGAAAGCTACTTCTCGTTCAGCTATTTCTGCCTCTGTTCCTAATATTTCACCAATTTGAGCTGTAGCTTCAGCTCCACCTGGTTTACAAAGTGTTATTTTTTCATTTTTTTCTATTAATGCTACTGCATATTCATCACAACCAGCATATCCACAAGCTCCACAGTTAGCTCCTGGTAAACACTCTCTTACCTTACCAACTCTTTCATCTACTTCAACAGCTAGCTTCTTAGATGCTACTGATAATAGAAGTCCTGCAATTAATCCTAGTACTATAAATATTGCAATAGGTACTAAATAAGCTTCTAACATACTTTTTATACCTCACTTTACTTTATTTAAATAGACCTTCAACTACTCCTGAGAATCCAACAAATGAAACTGCTAATATAGCTGCAGCTATTAATGTTATTGGTAATCCCTTAAATGCTTTTGGAATATCTGTATTTTCCATCTTTTGTCTTACTCCTGAGAATAAGATTAATGCTAATGTAAATCCTAGACCTGCACCTAAAGCATTAACTACTGATTGTAAGAATGTATATCCGTTATCTATGTTTAAAACAGTAACACCAAGTACAGCACAGTTTGTAGTTATTAATGGTAAATAAACACCTAATGCTTTATAAAGTGGTGGCATAAACTTCTTTAAAACTATTTCAAGTAATTGAACAAATGTTGCTATTACTAGGATAAATGCAACAGTTTTTAAATATCCTAATCCATAGTTATTTAATAATTCGTATATTGGGAATGTAACCGCTGATGCCATAACCATTACGAAAGTAACAGCAGCACTCATACCTAAAGCAGAGTCTATCTTCTTAGATACTCCTAAGAAAGGACAAATTCCCATGAATTTAGCTAAAACAAAGTTATCAACTAAAATAGCGCTAACTAATATAGTCATTATTTCTTTCATTTATTAGCACCCTCCTTCTGATCCATGGCAAGCATCCTTACCAGGACATGCAGAACATCCTGCTTTTTTCTTTGAAATACTGTAATTTGTAAGTTTATTAACTAATGCTATTAAACATCCAAACACGAAGAATCCACCAGCTGGAGTAACAAATATACCCATTGGTTCGATTATGTCCTTAGTTAAAGTGATCCCCATCCAAGTACCTGAACCTAAAATTTCTCTTATAGAACCTATAGCAAATAATGCTAAAGTAAACCCTAGACCCATTCCTATTGCATCTAAAATAGAAGCAAATACTTTATTTTTACAAGCAAACATTTCTGCTCTTGCAAGTATAATACAGTTAACTGTTATAAGTGATAGGAATACCCCTAAAGACTTATAAAGTGATGGTACGTAACTTTGTAATAAGAAACTTACAACTGTAACGAAACCTGCGATAATAACAATAAAGCTTGGAAGTCTAACTTCCTTAGGAATAAAGTTTTTAAGTAATGATATAACTATGTTTGAACCGATTAAAACGAAAGTAGTAGCTAGTCCCATTCCTAGACCATTCATAGCCATAGAAGTTACCGCAAGGGTTGGACACGTACCTAATAATAGTACAAGTACTGGATTTTCCTTGATTAAACCTTTAGTAAGAATCGATAGATTATTTACTTTTTCCTTCATTATGCATCCACTCCTTTCATAGCTTCTATAGCAGCTCTAACTGCATCATTTAATCCTTTTGATGAGAAACTAGCTCCTGATACTATGATATCTTCAGCTATTTCTGCTTTTCCAACGAATTGCTCTAAGTATGCAGCATCCGCAACTTGAGTTCCTAAACCTGGTGTATCGCTTATTCCTAATACTTTTACACCTGTAATATTTTTATCAGCATCGAATCCAACAACTACACTTATAGTATCTTCGAATCCTTCACCATTTGCATTTACAACATATCCTGCTCCATTAGCAGCTTTAAGAACAAACTTTACGTTATCAGCTTCTACTGAAACTTCTTCAAAGCTATCTCCTTCTGCTAACACTTCTGCTGCTACTGCATTAACATCATCAACAGTAACTGCACTTGCAGCTTTAAACTCTTGAGCTGGAGCTGCTGGCTTTTCTTCTGCTACTGGCTTGTCATCAGCTGGAGTAGATGCTGCATCACTTCCACCTTCTAATTTTCCGCCAGATTTAATTGTGTTAAATGCATCAAATGCATTTGTTATTGCTTCATTTAATCCCTTAGAAGAGAATGTAGCTCCTGATACTGCATCGCTACCATCTACTGAATCTTTTCCTATAAATGTTGCTAAGAATGCTGCATCTTCAGTAACTTTTGTTCCGATACCTGGTGTTTCAGCCATTTCATACACTTTAACTCCAGTAATCTTTCCATCGTTATCTAATCCGATTAAAACGCTCATATCTCCACCGTAACCTTTACCGATGGCATTTATTACGTAACCTGCATCATTAGAAGTTTTAATAACAGCTGGAACAGTTGCACTTGAACCTACACCTGCATCTTCAAATCCATCTCCACCTGGTAGAATTTCTGCTGCCATTGCTAACATTTCATCACTTATAGCTGGTCCAGCAACTCCTACTCCAGTAATATTATAAGTTAAAACTAATAAAGCTGATACTACTAAAGTAATTAATCCTAGAACTAGCGTTGGTCTTAATATTGAACTTTGTTTGCTCATTATCTCTTACCTCCTAACGCTTTTAATTTAGTTGCTTTATCAATATAAGGAACTAAAATGTTCATAAGTAATATAGCAAAAGATACACCTTCTGGATATGAACCAAATACTCTGATAAGAACTGTGATAAGACCACAACCTATACCGAATATTAATTTACCCATATTAGTAACTGGTGATGTTGAATAATCAGTTGCCATAAAGATTGCTCCTAAGAATAATCCTCCACCTAAAATTTGTGCTAAAGGATTTCCCCCTAAAACAGCAGTGAAAACAAATACTGTTCCTATAAATGCTACTGGAATTATTGGGTTTATTACTTTTCTATATACTAAGTATATTCCACCAAGTAATAAAGCTAATGCACTAGTTTCACCTAATGATCCACCTGTAGTTCCTAAGAACATATTTAAAATATTTGGTGTTTCACCTGCAGCTATTTGAGCCATTGGTGTCGCACCTGAAACTGCATCTGCTACAGCAGCAATTTTGGGAGCTGCCCAGTTAGTCATTTGTGTACCAAATGAAACTAAAAGTACTATTCTAGCTGTTATAGCTGGATTAGCAAAGTTTTGTCCAATTCCACCAAATAATTGTTTAACTATAACTATTGCTACGAATGAACCTATAACGCACATCCATAATGGCATAGTTGATGGTAAGTTAAACGCTAAAATTATTCCTGTTACAACAGCACTTAAATCGCTAATTGTATTCTTTTTATTCATTATTCTTCTACTTAAATATTCAAAACCAACACATGAAGCTACACATACAGCTGTAACTAACCCTGCTCTTAATCCAAATATAATATTTGAAGCTATTAAAGCTGGAATTAAAGCTATTATTACATCTCTCATTATTGTAGATGTAGTTGTGCTACTTTTAACGTGTGGTGATGATGTTACTATTAGTTTTTCCAAAACAAATCACCCTTCAAATTAAATTTTATATGATATTATTTTTGCATTGCTTGTCTTACAAATATCTTAGCTAATTGATTCTTTTGAGCTAAATTACGTTTTGCCGGACAAACATATGAACAACATCCACAGTTCATACATAAGTTAACATCGTTAGCTACTAAGCTTTCTGCATTTCTTGCATCATATGCCTTTTCTAATGCAGCAGGCATTAAGTTTAACGGACATGCATATACACATTTTCCACATTTGATACAATTAGTTTCTTCTGCTGGAGTAGCATCTTTCTCATTTAAAGCGATAATTGCATTGTTATTTTTAACTATTGGTTGTTCTAAATCTGGAACTGCTATTCCCATCATTGGTCCACCCATTAATATTTTCTTGCAATCTGCTTTTAATCCACCACAGAATTCAAATACATCTTTTATAGCTGTTCCTAACGGTACTATAACATTCATTCCCTTGTTAGCACCAGAACCGTCAACTGTTAATCTCTTAGAAACTAGTGGCATCCCAGTCTTTAGATACTTAGCTATAAAGCTTACAGTTGTTACATTTAGTACAACAACACCTGCATCAGCTGGTAATTGTCCATCATTAACAACTCTACCTGTAGTTGAATAGATTATAACTTTTTCAGCTCCTTGAGGATATTGAGCTTTAAGCTCTACAACATCAATTCCTTCATGTTTTTCACTTAATTCGCCTAATAATTTTATTGAAGCTGGTTTATTGCTTTCAATTCCTATGTAAGCATTTTTAATGTTAAGCCACTTCTTAACTACATTGATACCTTCAATGATATCTTCTGGAGATTCCATACATTCTCTGTAGTCAGATGTTATATATGGTTCACATTCTGCTGCATTGATAACTAATGTATCAATTTGATCTAAATTTTTAGGATTTAATTTGATATGAGTTGGGAATCCAGCTCCTCCTAGACCAACAACTCCTGATTCCTTAACAGCGTTAATAAAATCTTCCCTTGAATTTATTACTGGAACCTTAATGTCTTCACTGATAGCTTGTTCACCATCAGCTTCAATTACTACAGCTTTTGAAACCATCCCTAATGCATTTCTAAATTCAGTTACTTGTTTAACTTTTCCTGATACAGAAGCATGTATAGGAGCACTAAACGGAGCATTGCTTTCTCCAATTTTTTGTCCAACCTTTACTAAGTCACCCATTTTTACTAATGGCTCACATGGCGCACCAATGTGCATGCTCATCGGTATTGTTACAGTGCTTGGTACAGGCATAGAAACAGTTTTTTCTTCTGCAGTATTTTTTAAATGTTTTACAAAAATACCACGTAGACTTTTTGTACTTTTAATCCTTCCCACTAAAATCACCTTTTCCTGTAATTTCTTTTTTTCAATTAAATATTGTTAAAAACATATCTAATTGTAATTCACAATAAATACAACTTTCAAGAGGTAAAATTCTTCCAAAAGCGCATATTTATTGACTTTCTATAAACTATATTTAATATATATTGTTTAATAA
>OGIX01000687.1_pt1 | contig 20603 bp, 17 predicted proteins | sample 1571901 | NCBI WGS metagenome assembly OGIX01 (sample SAMEA2582102, study PRJEB24529) | metagenome | biome: Human gut stool | place: China | collected 2011
AAGATATAGTAAAGGAATACTTTACTCCTCATATAGGAACAAAGTTAATATTATCAGGAAAAATAATTAGGTTTTTAGATATACTATCTAATGAATACGAAAGCTTAGATTTAGTAAGATTCAATTATTCAAGCACTAGGACAGCTTTTATAGATATTGATAGCTTTATTGAGAAAAACATTTCTGATATATCTAGAGAAAAGATAGCAAATGAGCTTCATTATAATCCTAATTATATAAATAAGATTATAAGAAAAAACACAGGACTAACATATAGTGAATATATCTTAAATAAAAAACTTAAGCTTGCAATTAATTTATTAAAGAATAGCAATTTAAGTATAAATAATATAATAAAAGAAGTAGGTTATATTAATAAAAGTTATTTCTATAAAGTGTTTACTAATAAATATAGTATGACCCCACAAGAGTTTAGAGTAATGTTTAGAAATAACTTATAAAAAATAATCATATAATAAAAGCTGGCCGATGAGCCAGCTTTTACTATATATAAATTTTGAAGTGAAAAAATATTGGTTTTAAGTAGGTAGCAATAAGATACTGATAATAAGATATTAACATCTACAGAGTACTGATAGTATTATTTTAGGATGATAAAATGATTATTGTAGAGAATGAAATGGAGGGATATTTATGAAAATAACATTTTTAGGTGCAGGTAGCACAGTTTTTGCAAAAAATGTACTTGGAGATATCATGCTTGCTGATTCATTACATGAGGTAGAAATAGCATTATACGATATTGATGAAGAAAGATTAAAAGAATCTGAAACTATGTTAAGAGCGATAAATAGAAATTGTAATGAAGGTAGAGCAAAGATTGAAAGCTTTCTTGATAGGAAAGAAGCATTAAGGAATGCAAACTTTGTTGTTAATGCAATACAGGTAGGTGGATATAAACCTTGTACAGTAACAGATTTTGAGATTCCAAGAAAGTATGGACTTAAACAAACAATAGGAGATACTTTAGGGGTAGCTGGTATATTTAGAGCATTAAGAACTATACCTGTAATGTTAGATTTTGCAAAGGATATGGAAGAGGTTTGTCCTGATGCATGGTTTTTAAATTATACTAATCCAATGGGAATGTTAACATTGGCAATGGAACTTGGAACTAAAATAAAAACTATAGGTTTATGTCATAGTGTACAAGTATGTGCTCCAGAATTATTAAGAAAACTTGGAATGGATACAGATAATGTTCAATATAAGATAGCTGGAATAAATCATATGGCTTGGTTATTAGAAGTGACAAGAAATGGTGAAGATTTATATCCAGAAATAAAGAGAAGAGCAGTAGAAGGCCCAATATGTAAGAGGGAATATAGTGAAGAAGTTAAAAAAATGTATCCTCAATTAGTAGGAGATGATAAAGAGTTTACAGTTGATGATCACGATGATTTAGTAAGATTTGAAATAATGAAACAATTTGGATACTATGTTACAGAATCAAGTGAACATAATGCTGAATACTTACCATACTTTATAAAGAATTCACATCCAGAACTTATAGAAAAGTTTAATATTCCTTTAGATGAATATTTAAAGAGATGTGAAACACAAATAAATGCTTGGAAAATGATAGGTAAGAAGTTAGTTGAAAATGATGATTTAACTCATACTAGAACGCATGAGTATGCATCATATATAATTGAGGCAATTGCTACAGGAAAGCCTTATGTATTTGGGGGAAATGTACTAAATAGAGGACATATCACAAACTTACCTAATGATTGTTGCGTTGAAGTTCCATGTGTAGCAGATAGATCAGGAATAACTCCTACTTATGTAGGTGAATTACCAATGCAATTAGCAGCATTAAATCAAACCAATGTAAATGTTCAAAAACTTACAGTACAAGCAGCATTAACTAAGAAAAAAGAATATATTTACTATGCTGCGTTATTAGATCCACATACATCATCTGAATTAACTATTGATGAAATTAAAGCTTTAGTCGATGAGATGTTAGAGGCTCACAAAGAATGGTTACCAGAATATAAATAAAGCTATAAAAGATTAAGTGATATAAAAATTTATGCTATCGCTTAATCTTTTTTTGTGGAATAAAATGTAGTTAGCCATAATTTAAAATTTAATTTATAATATGCTAGGATTATAAATTAACGTAAGATAAGAGTTTGGAGGCAAACTATGGATAAAGTAAATACAGTTATATTTGATATGGATGGAGTGATTTTTGATACTGAAAGAATTTACTTAGAAGCTTGGACAGATGTTTTTGACAAGTATGGATATAAGATGACTAAGGAAGTTTATACTTCAGTTATGGGAGTAGGACGTAAAAATGTTATAAAAACATTTAAACATATTTATGGTAATGATTTACCTATAGATAAAATGTATAAAGAGAAAGATCAAATTCTTTTTAATAGAATAGAAGAGGGAACAGTTCCTACAAAAGAAGGAGTACATGAGATTTTAAGTTTTTTAAGAGAAAATGATTATAAGGTAGCCTTGGCAACATCTGCAAAAAGACAAAGAGTGGACAAACATTTAAAAGATGCAAACCTTGAAGGTGTTTTTGATGTAACAGTATGTGGAGATGAGGTAGAAAAAGCCAAACCTAATCCAGATATATTTTTAAAAGCAGCAAATAAGCTAGAGGTCGATAGAGAAAGGTGTATAGTAGTTGAAGATTCCTTAGCTGGAGTTAAAGCTGGCCATAATGCAGGCATGATAGTGGTAAATATTCCAGATTTAAAAGATTATGATGATGAACTAGAGAGATTTTCGCATAAAGTTTTCAAAAATTTAATAGACTTTAAGGAATACCTAGATTTAGAATTTAACTATTAAATATCTATGAATTATATTTATAAAATAAAAATAGACTTTAATTTATGCTATAATACATTTTAAAAACAAGCAACATTATAGCTTTAATAGGCTTATTTAAATGGATTTATAAAATTATGGGGGAGGGGAATAAATGAATAATAAGACTGAATACAAAAAAATTACTTTTAAAGAAGTATACTCGATACCCAATATATTATGTTACATAAGAATATTATTAATACCAGTTTTTATTTATGTTTATGTTAATGCAAAAGATGCTGTAGATTATTATATGGCAGCTGCTATTATATTTTTATCTGGACTTACTGACTTTTGTGATGGATTTATAGCAAGAAAGTTTAATCAAGTAACTGAATTAGGAAAACTAATAGATCCTGTTGCTGATAAGCTAACGCAAGCAGCAATTATAATTGCATTAATGTTTAAAATTAAATGGATGTTCTTTTTAGTTGTTTTATTTGTTATAAAAGAATTGTCTATGTTAATTAATGGAATTATTTTATTGAGGAAAGGGAAAAAATTAGATGGTGCAATGTGGTTCGGAAAAGTATCTACAGCAGTATTTTATTTTTCAACATTTATAATGATTTTATTTCCGATGTTAAATAGTATGGTAGAAAATATATTGATGATTATTTCTGCATTTTTCATGGCATTATCATTTTTTATGTATAATATAGAGTATTTTAAAATGTATAAGAATTAAGAAAAGTCCTTTGATATAAAATTAGACTTTGTGAAACTATGACTTTTATGTGTGATTTTAAGAATTAACACATATAAATTGAAGGTTTTGCAAGGTCTTTTATTTATAAGTATATGCTTTATGTCAAATTTTAATATAAGTAGTGTACAATATTTATATTAAAGTTTTTAGTAATTTATTAAAAAACGACATATTAATATTAAGTGAAAGTAAATAGTAAGAGAGGTATAGGTATGAATATTTTAAAAGCTATAGTGAATAAAGTTAATGATGAATATGTATTTAAAATAAGTAATTTTAATGATGAATATGAAATCTATTATAGCATTAATAATAATATGGAAGGAAAGAGTTTACTAGTTAAAGGTTATGATGAAGAAATAAAGGTGAAATCTCCAACGGATAATACAAGAGTGTTTTTTGAAGTAATTAATGCTGGTAGGAGTACAGGAGCTTTTTCAACTAGGCTAGTAGATGTATCTAGCATAGAAAATTTTAGAGATTTAGGTGGATACGTAACAGAAGATGGTAGAAGGGTTAGATGGGGTTGTTTCTATAGGTGTGCTAATATGGGGAAAGTAAACGAGAGGGATAAAAATTATTTGGAAAATATGGGTCTAGCTACGATATTTGACTTAAGATCTGAGATGGAAGTTGCAACAGAGGCAGATGTTGAATTAAAAAATTGCAAGTATATAAATGAATCTGGTATTAAAGATATGGAGAATTCTATTGGTAGTAAAGATAATTTTGATATGCTATCTGTGCTTAAAGAAATGTTAAGAAATACAGAAAAAATGAATGATATAGAATCATTTTTAGTTAGTGGCTATAGAACAATGGTAGAGAAGAATGAAGCTTTTAAAATTTTTTTTGATAATATTAAGCAAGAAGAAAGATTGCCTTTAGTTTTCCATTGTACTGCTGGAAAGGATAGGACTGGAGTTGCAGGGGCATTACTACTGTTAGCGTTAGGAGTAAGTGAAAAAAAAGTTGTAGAGGATTATACATTATCAAATGTTTATAGAAAAGAATCTAATGAACTACAATTTGCGAAAATAAGAAGTTTTATAAAAGATGAAAATGTATTAGAAGCAATAAAGTGGATGTTTGAGGTTAAAGAAGACTACATAATGGTTACTTTAAATGAAATAAAGAAAAAATATAGTTCATATGAAGAGTACATTATTAATGAATTAGGCGTTACAAGAAATGAATTAAATAAATTAAAAGAGAAATATCTATTTTAATAGAGTATTGAAAGTAGTGATTTAACAAAAAAAAGATGGTATTTTTTAATTTAAATGTAAATATATTATTATAAAATGAATGTTTCTCAAATAATCCATAATAATTATTTGAGAAAAACAAATATGTGAGGAAAATATATCTTTATTTACTAGGTTATATATGATAAAATACCAAAGTATTCATTTACTGGAGGGGATTTAGTATGAAACATATTAAGACTATTAACAAAACAAACATCAAGAACAGCTTATGCAAACCAGGATGTAAGGAATGTGCAAACTCTTGCCAATCTGCTTGTAAAACATCTTGTACAGTAGCTAACTTAGAATGTGAAAACTAATGAATGAGAGCTGTTGACAATATTCAACAGCTCTTACTATATCATTGATGAAAGTTATAGCACTTAGGCAATTATTAATATAAGTGTTTTGATATAGATTGGAAATATATATGCGTAGGAGGAGATTGACGTGAGTTTAATTCACAAGTTTAAACAAGGTGAAAATTATTTTGTTTTAGATGTTAACACAGGAGCAGTTCATATAGTAGACGAGCTAGTATATGACTTAGTAGATGATAATAGTTTAAGATCAAAGGAAGAGCTTATTGCCGAATTTGGAGATAAGTACGGTGCTGATGTTGTATCAGAAGCATATGATGAAATAAAGGAGTTAGTAGATGAAGAAATACTATACTCAAAAGATCAATATGAAGAAATAGCTCATTCTTCAATGGATGATAGAGACTATATAAAGGCTGTATGTTTAAATATAATACATGGATGTAATTTAAGATGTAAATATTGTTTTGCTGATGAAGGTGAGTATAATGGACATAAAGGTGTAATGTCTGTTGAAACAGCTAAGAAGGCTATAGATTATGTTGTTAAGAGAAGTGGTCCAAGAAGAAATATTGAAATTGATTTATTTGGTGGAGAGCCAACAATGATCATGGACAAGGTTAAAGAAATAATAGCCTATGCTAGAGAAAATGAAAAGGCTTGGAAAAAGAACATTAGATTTACTATGACTACTAATGCTACTCTTTTAACTGATGAAATGATGGACTTCATGGATAAAGAAATGGGTAATATAATCCTTTCATTAGACGGTAGAAAAGAAGTAAATGATAATGTAAGAATTAAAGTTGATGGTTCAGGTTCTTATGATGATATACTTCCAAACATAAAGAAGATGATAGAAAAAAGAGACAAGTCTAAGCATTACTATGTAAGAGGAACATTTACAGGAGCTAACACAGATTTCTTTGAAGATGTTAAGGCTATGGTAAATGAAGGGTTTAGAGAGATATCAATAGAGCCTGTTGTTTTAGAAGCAGGTCATATGTTAGAGCTTAAGGAAGAACACTTACCAGAAATCTTTGAAAACTACGATAAGTTATACGAAGAAATGGCAAGAAGAAAGAAAGAAGGAGATGAGTTCAACTTCTATCATTTCAATATAGATTTAAATGGTGGACCATGTGTTTATAAGAGAATTTCAGGTTGTGGTGCAGGATTTGAATATGTTGCAATAACTCCACAAGGTGAAGTTTACCCATGTCACCAATTCGTTGGAAAAGAAGAATTTAAGTTAGGAAGTATTTATGATGATAGTTATGATGCTGAATTAGGTAAGACGTTTAAAAAGGCTCATATCTATAATAAACCAAAATGTAAGAACTGTTGGGCTAGATTCTACTGTTCAGGTGGATGTCAGTCAAACAACTTTGCATTTAATGGAGATATGAATATTCCTTATGAAATCGGATGTAAGATGCAAAAGAAGAGAATTGAGTGTGCAATAGCACTTAAGGCTGAATAAATTATATTTAAGGACAAGTAGTAATGCTTGTCCTTTTGTGTTTGAATATATATGATAACTTAAGAAGTTGGTAGTAATAAATAATTTCAAAATGGAAATACGTATAGTTATAAGGCTTAAAATTGTTATATGGAGGAATATATGAGTAGAAAAATAGTATTAAATTTAGCAATTAGTTTAGATGGCTATATAGCATCAGAGGATGGTAGCTTTGAGTGGATAGTCGGTGATGGGAGTGATAAATTAGATACAAAAAATAAATATGATTTTAGCAAATTTTTAGAGGGCATAGATATAGTAGTAATGGGAAAGAATTGTTATAATCAAAACTTTCACTTAGATTATAAAGAAAAAACTGTATATGTTGCAACATCAGAATTATTAGATGATTATGACAATGTACGCTTTGTTAATAAGGATATAGTCAAGGTAATATTAAAAGAGAAGAAGAGAGAAGGAAAGGATATATTTCTATTTGGTGGTGGTAAGCTTGTAGATAGCTTCATTAAAGCTGATATTATAGATGAATATATTATTGGTATAATACCAACGATATTAGGGAAAGGAAGAGCATTATTTTTAGGAAATAATCCTAAGATTGACTTGAAGTTAGATGAATATGTCGTTGATAATGGGATTGTAATTTGTAGATACTCAAAAAGATAATTAATTTATAATGGAGGGATAAAAATGAATGATTATATTTTAGAGAATGGATTGAAATTAATATATATAAAAAGTAATAGTGAATTAAGTTCTATTGCTATTTCATTAGATGCAGGGGCAGCCCGTGATGGAGGAAATTTAGGGGTTGCACATATCACTGAGCATATGGTGTATAAGCAGACTGAAACAAGGAGTGAAAAAGAAATCAATAAAGTGTTAAGTGATACTTTTGGATTTCAAAATGCAATGACTAATTATCCCTATGTAGTTTTTTATGGAACTTTGTTAAATGAGGATCTAAGTAAAGGATTGGAGATTTTTTCGGATATTTTATTAAATCCTGTATTTACTGAAGAGGGATTCAAAGAAGAAATGGAAGTAATAAAGCAGGAACTTAAAGAATGGGATGAAGAGTTAGAGCAATATACTGAAGATAAACTTTATTTAAATTGTATGGATGGCAGAAGGATTCAGTATCCAATCATAGGAACAGAAGAATCGTTAGAAAAATTAACTATTGATGATGCAATAGATTTCTTTAATGATTATTATTGTGCTAATAATGCTACTATTACAGTAATATCAAGGCTTGAATTTGATGAAGTAATAGAGAAGGTTGAGGAATACTTTATAGACTGGAGAAGTGAAAACTTACCAGAAGATGAGATAATATATAGTATACCAAATAAAGGGCTCTTTATAGACAAAAAAGCTGATATAAATAGTGCTAGGGTTCAAATTATATTCCCTATTAATGAATTGAATCAATGGGAAATAAAAGCATTAAAAGTATTTAATCAGTATTTTGGAGAAGGAGTAAACTCTGTACTTTTTGATAATTTAAGAACAAATAATGGATTAGTATATGATGTATTAACAAGAGTTGTAAATGAAGAATATATAAAGGTTTATAAAATTACATATGCTACATCAGTGGAAAATGTTGAAAAGTCAATTCAAATAGTTGAAAATTTAATTTCAGATGTGGATAACTTCAAAAAAGAGCTAGATAGTGAAAAAATATCTAAGATGATAAAAGGGTTCAAGCTGAAGAGATTATTTGGTGAGGAGCAGAGTGTACGACTTGCAAAGGAACTAGCTACTTATGATACTATGTTTGGTGATTATAATATATATGTAGATGAAAGTAGGGATTTAGAAGAACTTACACCGGAATATATTATAAATACAGCTGCTAAGGTATTAAAAAATAAGAGTATCCAAGTTGTTAGAAATTAATATGTTAAAAAGTTATACTAATTAGGTTAAATAGTATAAAGATATGTAATATAATAAGATAGTCATAGGAGTTTTATCCTATGACTATAATTTTTTGTTTAATTACAAATTATTAAAAAAAGATGATTTGCGAGGTTGATATGAATAATAGATTACCATTGTTAGAAGAGGTGTTAAAATACCATAAAGAAAAGAATTTGATTTTATCAATGCCAGGGAATAAAAGTGGAATAGGATTTTTAAAAGACGATATAGGAAAAGAGTTTGTAAGTACTATGGGGTACTTAGATATAACAGAAGTAGGGAATTTAGATAATTTTCATCATCCTGAAGGAGTTATTAAAGAATCACAAGAACTTTTAGCTAATTTATATAAAGCTGATAAAGCTTATTTCTTAGTTAACGGAAGTAGTTCGGGAAATATGGCAAGTATATTCTCGGCTTTCAATGAAGGTGATGAGGTTCTTGTAGAGAGGAATTGTCATAAGTCTATATATAATGGTCTTATTTTAAGAAAGTTAAAGCCTGTCTATATAGAGGCTAATATTGATTTAGATAACGGGATTCTTTTACCTTGTAGCGAAAAAAATATTGAAGATGCATTAATAAAAGCTAAAGATCCTAGGGGGATTATCTTAACTTCACCTAATTATTACGGTATATCATGTGATTTAGAAAAAATATTAAGAAAGTTAAAAGCTAATGGAGTAAAGATATTAATAGATGCAGCTCATGGAGCTCATTATGGAATAAATAAAAAGTTGCCAGAAAGTATGGTAAGATTAGCTCATTATGTTGTTTTAAGTGCTCATAAAACTCTACCAGCTCTTACACAAGGAGCGTATTTGCTTGTAAATGATATTTATAGTAACGTAGAATTTTTTATAAGTGCATTTAATACCACATCCCCATCATACTTAATTATGTCATCTTTAGATTATGCGCGATATTATTTAGAAAATTACGGTGATTCAGATTATGATTCATTAATAGATTTAGCTGAGGTATATAAAAATCAAATTAACTCTTTAGATAAAGTTATAATTTTAAGCCAAGATGATATTGAAGGAAATTATAAATTAGATAAGAGTAGATACATAATGACATTACCAGTAGGATATAGTGGAAATAAGCTTTTAGAGTATTTATTAGAAAATAAGATTCAGAGTGAAATGAGCTTCTCAAGAGGAGTAGTGTTAATTTTATCGCCATTTAACACGAGAGAAGACTTTGAAAAGATATATCAAGCTATAATGTTTTTAGATATAGAAACACTTAAAGATGAAGAAAAAAATATAGGATATGTTAATTTAGAGAAGATTAAAAGGTTAGAGCCTTTTGAAGTACATAATGCTAGATTTGAAGAAGTTGAAATAAATCATGCTGCTGGAAGGATATCAAAAGATTTTATAGTTCCATATCCGCCAGGAATTCCGTTAGTTTTACCAGGGGAAGAAATAACTGAAGATGTAGTAAAGGCTATAAGATGGTATCAAGGAAAGTGTATTTCTATATTGGGGATTTATTACAATAGAATTAAGGTTATAAAAAATATATAAAGAAGTATAGTTGGTGAAAATTAGTAATTATGGTATAATATTGTGATAAAGTGACGTATATGGGGGTTTTTATGAGAAAAGTACATAAGAAAGTTATTATTTTGATGTTTATAATGGTTGTATCATTATTTGGTTGCTCAAAAACAAATAAGTATTTAGAAGCCTTTGAAGTATATAAGGATAAATGGATACAAGGAAATTTTACAGAGATGTATCAGCTGTTAACTACAGATTCTAAAAGCTATATTGATGAAGCTACATTTGTAGATAGATATACTAATATATATTCAGCAATTGAAATGACGAATATAGAAATAGAAATTAATGGTGAATTAATAGAAAATGATGAATATACAACTATTCCATTCTCTTTAAAAGCAAGAACTGTTGCTGGAGATTTAGCTTTAGATAATTATAAAGTAGATGTATATAAAGAGGACAAGGAATACAAAATCAAATGGGACGAATCATTAATATTTCCTGAAATGATTTCTGGAGATAAGCTAATGGTAGAAAACTATCCTTCTAAAAGAGGAAGTATACTAGATAGGAATGGCGTTGTATTAGCTGAAAATGGAACTATTAGTGTAGTAGGAATACATCCATCTATATTTGATTTAGAAAATAGAGATGAAAAAATAAAAGAAATTGCAACTGTTTTAGATATAAATTTAGATACTATAATCGAGAAATTAAGTAGAAATACTAATCCAGAGCATTTTGTTCCAATAGTAGATATACTTTCAAATGATGAAAAATTAGCTTCACTTTCTAATAGAGAAAGTGAAGGAATAGTTATTAATACTAAAGAATCAAGAGTATACCATGGTGGAAAGGCTACAGGTAGATTAATCGGATATATTGGAAATATCACATCAGAAGAGTTAACTGCTAATGCTGATAAAGGTTACAACGAATTAAGCTTAATAGGAAAAGCAGGAATAGAACAAGTATATGAAGATAAATTAAGAGGATATGATGGAAGTGAAATTTATATAGATAGAAATGGTGAGTATATAACTATTGCTAAAAAGGAACCTATTAATGGAAGTGATATTAAACTATCTATAGATTTAGGTCTACAAAATAAAGCTTATGATGAGTTAAATGGAGAAAAAGGAGCTGTTACAGCTGTTGATCCGAAGACAGGAGAAGTTCTTGCATTAGTAAGTGCACCTTCTTATGATTCCAATACATTTGTAACATATATAACTAAATCTCAAACTCAAGAGTGGAAAAATACTAATAATGCAGATCAGATAAACAGATTTAGCAATGTGTATTCTCCAGGATCTACTATGAAGCTTATAACAGCAGCAATAGGATTAAATAATGGAGCATTAAATGCTGATGAAGAGTTTAATATAAATGGTGAAGCTTGGCAAAATGATGAAAGCTGGGGAAGTTATAAGGTTACTAGAGTACCACCGTACAATGAAAGCGTAACTCTTAGGGAAGCTGCAAAATTCTCTGATAATATTTATTTTGCACAAGTTGCTTTAAAGTTAGGTAAAGAAAAGTTAATAGAAGGAATAAAAGGTTTTGGTATTGGGGAAGAGATGAAATTTGATTATCCGTTAGCTGAGTCAAGCATAAGCAATAGCGGAGATATCGATAATGATATACTATTAGTTGATACTGGATATGGACAAGGTGAATTAATGGTTACACCTTTGAATATGGCATTAGTATATAGCGCTTTAGCTAATGAAGGTAATATAATGGAGCCTAGATTAGTAATAGATGATGGGACAGAAGCTACTATATGGAAAGAAAATGCTATAAAAAAAGAAAATGTTTCAATTTTAGTAGATGATTTTTCAGCTCTTATAAATGATGAAGATGGAACTGCAATTGGATCTAGAATACCAGGAGTTAATATTGCAGGGAAAACTGGTACTGCAGAAATAAAATCTTCACAAGATGACACTGAAGGTACAGAAAATGGATGGTTTATTGGAGTGGATACTACTACATCAAAAATATCAGTGGCTATGATTATTGAAGATGTTAAAGGGAGAGGTGGAAGTCAGATACCTGTTCCTAAGGTGAAAAATATAATAGAAGAGTATATAAATAGATAAATTAAATAGATGTTGACAAATAAATGCTAAATGCTATAATAAAGATGAAAACAGGATGGTAATTGTTAATTCAAGCTAGACCTATTTGCAAGTATTAAAAGGTATTATTATATCTTTTTATAGTTGCAAATAGGTCTTTTTATTTGGAGAAAGGAGAATAAGAGGGATGGTTATTGATCGTATTTTAAACAATAATGTTGTTATTATTAAGGATAATAATGGTAAAGAGGTTGTTGTTTGTGGAAAAGGAATTGCTTTTAAGAAAAAAAATGGTGATGAAATTGATGAAAATGCGATTAATAAGATTTTCGTACTTCAAGATCAAGTTCAAAGCAAACGTTTCCAAGAACTGGTATCTAAGATACCTTTAGAACATTTACAGGTGGCTGATGAAATCATTAACATGATTAAAGTTGAGCTAGGTAAAAAACTAAATGATACAATTTATATTTCTTTAAGTGATCATATTTATACTTCTATTCAAAGATTTTTAGATGGGATTATGGTAAAAAGTTCAATGCTTTGGGATATTAAGCGATTCTATGAAGTAGAATATAGCTTAGGTTTTAAAGCTTTAGAAATTATAAATAAACGTTTTAAGGTAGAATTACCAGAAGATGAAGCAGCATTTATTGCTTTACATATAGTAAATGCAGAGATGGATGAAAGTAATATAAAACAGGTTTTGGAGATAACAAAGATTATGCAAGAGATATCTAACATAGTTAAATATTATTTCTCTATAGAGTTTGATACCGATTCTGTATATTATTATCGTTTTATTACACATTTAAAATTCTTTGCACAGAGATTGATTATGCAAAATACTTATCATGATACACCGGATGATGACCTTTTGGATGTAGTAAAATTGAAATATCAAACATCCTATAAATGTGTAGAAAAAATAGCTGAGTTTATATTGCGAAAATATGAATATCAACTTTCTAATGAAGAAAAGTTATATTTAACAATTCATGTTGAACGCATTATATATAAAAATAAAAATAATAATTGAGATGTGCACTAAAATTAATTATTTGAGGGGGGAGTATGCTAAAAAGTATCAATATATTAAATATGAATCAGGATGGTAACATTAAGTTGGCTAAACCTATGGACAAACTTGTTAAAAATGGAGGAAGAAAAAATGGGAAAATATACACAACTATCTTCTGACATTATTAAAAATGTTGGCGGAAAAGAAAATGTAGTTAGCTTAAGACACTGTGTTACGCGTTTAAGATTCAGATTGGTAGATGAGTCAATTGCAAATGATGATGTGTTAAAGAATATGGAAGGTGTTGTTACAGTAGTAAAAAGCCTTGGAGAATATATGGTTGTTATTGGAGAACACGTTGGAGAGGTTTACGATGAAGTTTGTAAACAATTAGGTCTAGAATCTCTAGGAGCTGAAAATAAAAAGCCAGAGAAGAAAAAAAGTCCTATTGATAGAGCATTAGGTGTTATTATGGGGGGAATGGGACCTACACTCCATTTACTGTGTGCTTGTGGGATTATAAAAGGTTTATTAGTGTTATTAACATTTATGGGATTGGATCCAAGCTCAGGTATTTATATGTTGCTTAATGCAGCAGGAGATTGTTTCTTCTATTTTTTACCGTTAATATTAGGATTTAACTTAGCGAAGAAGTTTGGAATTGATCCTTTCTTTGGAACAATTTTAGCAGGAGCTATGTGTTATCCAACAATACAAAACACTGATATTAATATTATGGGATATGTAACTAATACATCATATGTATCAACATTTTTACCAATTTTATTTGGATTGATATTAGCAGCTCCTATATATAAGTGGTTTAATAAAGTGTTACCTAGTGTAGTTAAAGGATTCATGACACCATTATTAACTTTAGTCATTATATTCCCAATTACATTTATACTTATTGGGCCATTAGCAAATTTAATAGGTACCGGATTAAATACTGTACTTACAGCAGTTTGTAGTTTCTCACCATTGCTTGCAGGCATTATTTTAGGTGGTTTATGGCAAGTCTTTGTACTATTTGGAATTCATGGTGTACTAACAGTAATTGCATTTATGGATTTAGTAGCTGGAAATCCTAGCCAGGTTTTAGCGTTCTCATATGGTGCTTCATTTGCAACTTGTGGTGCTGTATTAGCAGTTTTAATAAAAACAAAAGATCAAAAATTAAAATCAATAGCTTTACCAGCGTTTATATCTTCTATATTTGGAGTCACAGAGCCGGCAACATATGGTGTAACTTTACCTCGTAAAAAGATATTTGCTGTTTGTTGTATAGGTGGAGTTACTTCTGGTATTGTAGTTGCTTTAAGTGGGCTATTAATGCATACATATGCAGGTATGGGTGTTATTGGATTATTAGGATTTATAGATCCTGTAAAGCCTAATATAATAGCAATTATTCTAATGGCGATTGTTCCATTTGTTGTTTCTTTATCATTAGGATTAGTAATTTATAAAGATTCAGATTATGAATATCTAAATGAAGATGAGAAAAAAGATGAGAAAAAGGTAGAGAAAAGAGAAGTTATAGGTCAATTAAATCAAGAAACTATTTTAATGCCTGTTGATGGTATAATTCAATCTTTAACATCTTCACGTGATGATGCTTTTGCAAGTGAAGCGTTAGGAAAGGGGTGTTTACTAATTCCTGCTAATGGAAAAGTGTATTCACCTTGTGATGGGGTTGTAAGAACATTATTCCCTACAAAACATGCAATCGGAATTGTTACTGATAATGGATGTGAAATATTAATTCATATTGGTGTTAACACTGTAGCTTTAGAAGGTAAATATTTTGAAACACATATTGCTCAAGGTGACAAAGTAGAAGCAGGACAATTATTAGTAGAGTTTGATAAAGAAAAAATTGAAGCTGAAGGTTATAGCTGTGAAATACCAGTAATTATTACAAATACAACTGATTATTTAGATGTTGTTGAATTAGATCATGGTCAGCACAATCATGGAGATAAGATGCTGAAGGTTGTTAGATAAAAGGAGGTAAAAAAATGAGTTTTCCAAAGAATTTTTATTGGGGTGGAGCAACTGCGGCTAATCAATGTGAAGGTGGATTTGGATTAGATGGGAAAGGAGCTATATCATCTGATTTCACTTTAGCTGGAAGTGCTAAGTCACCTCGTTATATAACATATATTGATAAAGATGGCAATGTAGGAAAGGTTTCAGGATTTGCACCATTTCCTAAAGATGCTAAGCGTACAGTATTAGAAGATTATTATTATCCAAATCAAAAGGCAATTGATTTCTATCATAGATATAAGGAAGATATTGCGTTATTTGCTGAAATGGGATTTAAGATGTATCGTATGTCTATATCTTGGAGTAGAATATTTCCAAAAGGTATAGAAGAAGAACCGAATGAAAAGGGATTACAATTTTATGAAGATGTTTTTAAAGAATGTAGAAAATATAATATTGAACCTTTAGTAACGTTATGTCATTATGATACGCCTCTTTATTTAGAAGAAGAGTGTGGAGGATGGACTAATCATGATTTAATTGATTATTTCCAACGTTATGTAGAAACTGTATTTAAGCGTTATAATGGTTTAGTTAAATACTGGTTAACATTTAATGAGATTAATAGTCTACTTATGCATTTTGATTTCTTTAAAGGAATGACAGAGGAAGATAAGAGAAATATTTACTTAAAATTACATCATCAAATGGTAGCAAGTGCAAGGGCGGTAAAAATAGCTCATAGCATTAATTCAGAGTATGAAGTAGGATGTATGCTAGCATGTCCTTGTAATTATCCATTAACTTGCGATCCAAAAGATATTTTGGCTTGTCAGAAGAAATTACAAGATACTTTCTTCTATAGTGGAGATGTGATGGTACGTGGATCTTATCCATCTTATGCAGTAAGCGCAAGAAAGCGTAGTGGGGTTGAATTAGAATTTAATGAAAAAGATTTAGAAGAATTAAAAGAAGGTATTGTAGACTTTATTAGTTTTTCATATTATTCATCAAGTTGCGTAACTACACATAAGAATGTAGAGATGGATGGCGCTGGTAACTTAGTACTAGGAGCTAAAAATCAATATTTAACATATAGTGACTGGGGTTGGTCTTTAGATCCAGACGGCTTAAGATATATACTAAATGTTTTAAATGATCGTTATCAATTACCATTAATGATTGTAGAAAATGGATTAGGAGCTATCGATCATGTAGAAGAAGACGGTTCAATTCATGACCAATATCGTATTGAATATTTAAGACAACATATTAAAGCTATGGAAGAAGCTATTGATGATGGAGTTGATTTAAGGGCATATACAGCTTGGGGATGTATTGATTTAATTAGTGCATCAACTGGTGAGATGCGTAAGCGTTATGGATTTATATATGTTGATTTAGATGATGAAGGTAATGGAACTTATAATCGTTACAGAAAAGATTCTTTCTATTGGTATAAAAAAGTTATTGCCTCTAATGGTAAAGACTTAGATTAGATTTAAAATAAAGAAGAGTACATATGTAATATGTACTCTTCTTTATTTTAATTTTATAAGTTGAATTTGCTATTTATAATTTTTGCTACTTCTTCAGGTGATAAAGATGTATTATCAATTCTTAAATAATTAGCTTCTTTTATTTCGCCAGGAAGAGAATTAAGTCTATACTTTTTAGCAGAAGATACTAATTCTTTTTCAGACCATTCTAAGTTCCTCTTAGTAGGCTTACATTCTAGACGATGAGGACTTTTGTTACGATCTAATCTTTCAGAAAACTCTGCTTCTAATTCTACAAAGTAAATTTCACTATTATGCTTTTTAAAAATATCGCATACATTAGAAATATAATCCCAATCACTTTGTTCATTAAAGGCCCAGACAAAAGTAAATATTAAACCTGGCAAATCGCTTTTAGCTACTTCCTCAAATATTTCTTTCCTAAAAAGTTTAACTAATCTTTGGCCAGACTCAGAACCATATCCAAAGAAGTTTGAAACTAAATCAATAGTCATATGATTGTGAAAAAGTTTTAATCCAGTCTGTTCTGATAATTCTTCTCCAACAGTCATTTTACCTACTGCTTGAGGACCAAATATTATTACTAATTTCATATTCTCAACACCCCTTTTCACTTGCGCACTTAGTACGCACTTTTATTCAACTTATTACATATATTTCTCTAAAGTTTCAGCTCTTTCATAAGATTTCTTAATTATTTCCTTAGGATATCCTATATGGTCTAATAATTTAATTGCATTACGTGTCTTAGAAACACCTTTCTTTAGTTTATAGTCAAAGCTTAACCCTTCTTTATTAACTCTTTCGCTAAAGTAGAAGAATTCATAATTATCTTTAAGTATATCTGTTAATTCTCTGTCGTGAGTAGCTACTATTGAGATACTCTTCTTTTTATTAATATAAGTTAATATTTCAGCAGAAGAAGATATTCTTTCAATAGGGTTAGTTCCTCTAAATATTTCATCTATAGGACAGAATACAGGTAATTCTTTATGTAATGCTTTTATAATTCTAAGAAGGGCTTCTGCTTCAGCCATATAATAACTTTTACCTAAAGTAACATCATCGCTTGGACTTATAGAAGAAACTATGTTAAAGAAACAAGCTTCATATTTTTTAGTTAACGTAATATTGAATGTTTGAGCTAGTATCATATTAAGACCAATCATCCTTAAGAATGTTGATTTACCAGACATATTAGTACCTGTAAGAACTATACCTTTTTTAGTGAAAGTAATAGAGTTAGGCACTGCATCTTTAATAAGTGGATGTACACCATCTACAATGTTTATGTTTATTTCATCAGTAAATTTAGGTTTTGTATATTTACCATTCATTTCTTCTTTATATGATGCTACTGCAATATAGCTTTCAAGCTCACCTAATAATTCATATAAATCTAAAATGTAATCTTCTTTATCCTTTAGTATAGATGCAATTTTATAGTATGCACTTTCTTCTAATAAGAATGGCATAGCTAAGATTTCGAAAGCACCACCACCAGCATTTGCAAATTGAATAGATTTAGTTGCATTATCGATAGATTTCATATCTTTAAGAAGTTCACTTATTTTATCAGTATATTCTTTAATTTCAGGGTAATCTATTTTTCTTATTTCTTTGGCTGCAATAATTATGTTTCTTAAGTAAAGTAGCCCTTGAGATTTTACATTCTTTCTTTCTTTATCATTTATAAACATATTGATAAAGATTGTGAATGCTGTAACTAAAAGCATATATGGGTTTTGGAATATTATAGCTAATAATGCACTAGCTATAGTTAAAAATTTACCTAAGAATGTATAGATATAATATTTACTCTTATTTTCTACTAATTCTTCAGTTAACATTTCTAATAAAGCATTTTTTTTATCATACCCAAGGTTGTAATAAACCATTTGTAATTTAGTTCTTAAATCAGTATTAGTTCTTAAAGTTTCAGTAAATTCATATCTTTTATTAAGCTCATTTTTGTCGTGAAGAGGATTTCTAAGCATTTTATATAATGTAGCTTCTCCAACACTACTATAAGTTCTATCTAGTTTTATGAAAATTTCATCCATGTTGAAATCATCCCAAGTTTGATCGTCTATTGTATAATCATCTTCTTCATATATATCAAATAGAGTTCTAATCTTGTTAATATATCTCTTTTTCTTTCTTTCTTCACCAAAATCTACTTTCATACAATCGTATAAGCCTAATAATTTGTCCATTAATTTCATATTTTGTCCTCCGCAAAAACTATTAATATTTTAGATTATAATTCTTTTTATAAACTGCTATTCCTAATAAAACTAATATTATAATTGGAATAATTATAAGTATAACATCATTTAGATTAATAAAATACATATAAGGATCAATATTAAATACTTTATCTAATATAAGTTGAGATATAAGGGTTACTAAAAATACTCCACATAATAAATTTAAACCAACGCTTTGATTTATATTATATTTAAATTTGCTACTTAATTTACTTTTTCCTGAAATAGGTACAAGAACTGATTCTCTAGTAATTAGTTTAGAAATAAAGGTTAAATTAATAGCGATTATATTACTTAATAGTAATTGGCTTAGAGATATGCTAAGAGTATTATTTATTCCCAATTTGTTATTTAAAAGATGTGCAAATACAGTTAATCCTAGCCAGAAAATATATCTTTGTAAGTAATCTAAAAAGATATATAATTTACTTTTGCTATTTGTATATTCATTTATTATGCTTTTACAAAATTCTTTGTAGTCTTCACCTACTACAAAGCTTTTATCTCTATTTTCATATTGAGCTTGTAGCAGCATATCCATGATTTGATGTAATATCTCTTCCTTTTCATATGAAGTTAGATTAGTTGCTTTTATATAGCTTGTTATATGCTCATATAAACAAAGATTATTTTCGTTGAAATTTTTTTGTTCTTTTAATCTTAAGCTTCTAAGTTTTAAGGCTTCTAACATAATTTCCCCTCCAATACATTTTCAACATTTCTTTTTACAAAATTCCATGTATCAATAAATTCATCTAACTCTTTTACACCATCATCAGTTAAGTAATAATATTTCCTCATAGGGCCTAGTGGAGATTTTTTTAACTTAGAATATAGTAATTTTTTCTTTTCTAATCTAATGAGGATAGGGTAAACACTGCTTTCAGATATATCTTCAAAGCCGTATTGTATTAACTTTTCACAAACTGCATACCCATAGCTTTCGTCATTGGATACTATTTTTAAAATACATCCCTCTAATAAACCTTTTAACATTTGTGTTGAATTTGCCATTTATCCACCTACTTTGTAATACGTAATAGCTATATATAAATTTTATCACGCTACTATGCATTGTCAAGTAGTGCTTTAATATTTTAAAAGTATATGGTAAAATATGTAATTGTATAGTGGGTAGAATGGCTATTTAAATGAAATGATTGAGATTTTCAGTATTAAAAAGCTAAGTATAAAAGGGGGAGAAAAATGAAAGGTAAGTTTAATTTAACTAAAAAGCTTAAATTTATAATAGGTATAGTAGTTATTTTTATAATAGCTATTATATTAACACCTAAAATATATTTTAATTATGTTGGGTTTAAATTAGAAAAAGAGCTTTTTAAAAGTTCATCAATTATTGATATAAATGATTTAGAGTTTAGGGGATTATCATTGATGGATAGTGACTTATATGAAAATGAAATATTCTTTGCAGGAGAAAATCATGGTTCTGTTAAATCAATGGAGATGAATATGTACTTGTTAAAATACTTCGTAGAGAAGGGGAATATAAAATATATTTTATATGAAGGTGGTTATTGTACAGGAGAACTTCTAAATAATTATTTAGAAACTGGGGATGAAAATATATTAACTTTTATTCAGGATGCGTTTTCGGGAACATCAGTATATACGATGGAACATTATAT
>OGIX01000690.1_pt1 | contig 20586 bp, 20 predicted proteins | sample 1571901 | NCBI WGS metagenome assembly OGIX01 (sample SAMEA2582102, study PRJEB24529) | metagenome | biome: Human gut stool | place: China | collected 2011
GTTGAGGATCATATTATGAAGATGAGAGAAGTTGTAGATGTAAAAAAGTATTTTGAAAGTAAAGAATTTCAAGATTTATATAATTATGATGGGAAATTAGGGTCAATATATTCTAAGAATAAAACAAAATTTATATTATGGGCACCTACTGCAGAAGAAGTTAAAATAGCTTTTTATGGTAAAGACCCTTATAACTATACTTGCGAGGCTAAAAAAGTAGTAAGAATGGATAAAGATATTAAAGGAACTTGGACATTAGAAGTTGAAGGAGATTTAAGCGGAGAATTTTATAATTATATAGTTAATATAGATAGAGAAGAGAAGGAGTTAGTAGACCCATATGCGAAAGCTGTAGGGGTTAATGGTAATAGATCTATGGTAGTAGATTTATATTCTACTAATCCAGATGGATGGAATGAAGATAAGAAGCCAGAATTAAAAAGCTGGACAGATACAATAATATATGAAGTCCACGTGAGAGATTTTACAATAGATGAATCATCAGGTGTAGAAGTTAATTTAAGAGGTAAGTTCAAAGGGTTTATTCAAGATAAGACACCATTAAATCATTTGAAAGAAATGGGATTTACTCATATTCATCTTTTACCTGCTTTCGATTATGGATCAGTAGATGAGACTAAGCTTCATATACCACAATTTAATTGGGGATATGACCCTAAGAATTATAATGTTCCAGAAGGTTCATATTCAACTAATCCTTATAAAGGAGAAGTAAGAATAAAAGAATTTAAAGAGCTAGTACAGAAGTTACACAAAGAAGGATTAAGAGTTGTTATGGATGTGGTTTATAATCATACTTATGATTTAAATTCATTTCTAAATTTAGCTGTTCCTAAATATTATTATAGGGAAGATGAAGAGGGAAATTATACAGATGGATCGGCTTGTGGAAATGAAACTGCATCTGATAGATATATGTTTAGAAAATATATGGTAGATTCTGTAGTGTATTGGGCAAAGGAATATCATATAGATGGTTTTAGATTTGATCTTATGGGATTACATGATATTGAAACTATGAAGGAAATAAGAGAAGAATTAGATAAAATAGATAAGTCTATAATAGTATACGGTGAAGGATGGGCTGGTGGAGCAACACCTTTGCCAGAGGATAAAGCCGCATTAAAGAAAAATACATTCAAATATGATGAAATGCAAATAGCTGCATTTAGTGATGATTGTAGGGATGGTATAAAAGGACATGTTTTTTATGAAGAGGAGGCTGGGTTTATAAATGGAGGAGAAGGCCTTGAGGAAGCTATTAAATTTGCAGTAGTGGCATCTACGAAACATCCGGAAGTAGATGTTAATAAAGCTATGTATTCTAGAGAGTTTTGGGCTAATGAACCTTATCAAACTGTAACATATGCTTCAGCTCATGACAATTTAACATTATGGGATAAAATACAAACAGTAAGCAAAGATTTATCAGAAGATGAACTTATAAAGATGAATAAATTATCAGCAGCTATAGTCTTAACTTCACAGGGAATAAGTTTTATTCATGCTGGTGAAGAAATAGCTAGAACTAAAGAAGATGAAGAGGGACGACTTATAGAAAATAGTTTTGAATCTTCTGATTATGTAAACAAGATAAGATGGTATAGAAGAGAGAAATATAAAGACTTAATGGAATATTATAAAGGGTTAATTAAATTAAGAAAAACATACAAAGCTTTTAGAATGGATTCAAATAAGGACATAAATGATAATATTAAATTTTTAGAAAATGGAAAAGAGTTCACAGATAGTAATGTTGTTGCATATATATTAAATACTAAAGGGAAAATAGATGAGAAAAATGATATTTTAGTAATCTTCAATAGCAATAACAAAGATGTACAAGTTAATATACCACATAGGAAGTGGAGTTTAGTTGTAAATGAAGAAAAAGCAGGTATAGATGAGATAAGGGAAATAACAGATTATAGACTTAATGTTAAAGCGAAATCTGCTTATGTACTTATCGCAAAATAAATTTATAGCTTTAGAAGATATGAGTTTTTATATCTTCTAAAGTGAATATATTAAATTGGGGTGAGAGTATGGGAGTTAATATGATAGTTTACCAACTTGTAAACGAGTACAAAAGATTCGATGAAGTGTTGGCAATAACATTAACAGGATCAGGAACTAGTGGGAAAAATGATTTTTTTTATGATATAGATGTTGATGTGATTTTAAAAGATGAAATTGATATTAATAGTAGAAGAGAAATTTTAAAGAAGTTTTCGGATACTATTGAAACTAATAGTGGAAAGTATGGAGAAAAAGATATCTTTATATTAAGAAATTCAACAACGCAAATAGATGTAAGTTACTATACACTTGATACATTAAAAGAAAATCTATTTAATGTTGTTGATAAGTGTAAAGCATCTGTAGGATATACAACATGTTTATGGAAGGTAGTTTCAGGAGCGTTTATAGCTTATGATAAGGAAAATACTTTTAAAAATCTTCAAAAGAGATATAGGGTAGCTTATCCTGAAAAATTAAAATTGAATATTATAGATAAAAATTATTATATTCTAAGAGATAGTATAGCATCTTATTATAATCAAATAGATAAGGCTATAAATAGGGGAGATTTAATAAGTGTAAGTCATAAAATATGTAAGTTCTTAGATAGCTACTTTGATGTGGTTTTTGCTGTTAATGAAATGCCTCATCCTGGAGATAAAAGGTTAATATCAATAATTAACTCTAAGTGTAAGAAGATACCAAGGTTATTGAGTGAAGGGATAAATACATTAATAGAAAATTCCTGTACATGTGATAGAAGTATTTTAAGAAATATGGATGAGATAGTTGATGATCTTAAAGAATTTTTAATTGAAGAAGGGATTAAGGTGAGTTAATAGTGAAGAGTTAAAAGTGAAAAGTCATGGATAAAACTGCTATGCAGTTTTTGACTTTATTTCTAAACTTCTAACTTTACACTCTTAACTTTTAACTAAATAAAGTGCTTCGCACTTTATTTTTTTTTGCAATCTTTGCAGTATCCATAAATCTCAAGTTTATGATTTGTAATTGTAAAGTCTAACGTATCTTCAAGTTGTGACTCATAAGCATGAAGAGGGCAACCGGAGATAGGAAATACTTTTTTACAGCCATTACATATAAGATAATGTTTATGTTGCATATCGTTCATTTCGTAACAAGTCTTATTAGTTTCTTCAAAAATAAATTTATTTATTAAAGAATTAGCAACAAGTGTATCTAGAATTCTATAAATAGAAGATAGATTTATAGAAATATCTTTTTGCTTAAGAATAATATAAATATCCTCAGCTGTAACTGGTCTGTTACTGCTTTCGATAACTTCTAATACTGAATTTCTATGTTTAGTAACTTTAAGCCCTTTGCATTTCAACAAATTGCTGAAGTTAGGTTTATTATTCAAAATCCCCACCCTTTCAAAGTATAATAGATTTATAATAACATCTTATAGACCTTAGGACAAAGAGTTTAATAAATTTATACAAATTTTTGCTTATAACCTAAAGTGATAAAGAACATTACTGCTGAAATTAATACTATAGTTGCACCAGTAACAGTATTTAAATAATAAGATAATACTAAACCAATAATACCTGATGATATAGATATTAAGATTGAGATTAAGTGGTATTGACGTATGTTTTTTGAAACATTGCGTGCAGCTGCTGCAGGTAAAACTAAAAGTGAGTTAATTATTAAAAGGCCTACCCAATTAACTGTTATAGTAACAACAACAGCTATTGTTATAGTAAATAACAATTCAATTAATAAATTGTTAGTTCCACGACTTTTGGCTAGAGAACTATTAATACTAACTAAAAGTAGTTTATTAAATATAAATGACCAAATTAATAAAATAACTACAAATAATACTACTAACATTAATATTTCTTTAGGTGAAATACTTAACAGATCTCCAACTAAATAAGATGAGAATTTATTCATATTTCCTCCTAAGCTCATAAGAACTAATCCTAAAGCAATAGCTATAGAAGAAAATACTCCTATTATAGTATCTGTTGAAGAATTACCTTTATTTTTTATTAATGTAATTGCAATTGCAAAAAATATTGAGAATATAGTAGCGCCCCAAGTTGGGCTTATTCCACCAACAAGTATTCCTATTGCGATTCCAGTAAAAGCACCGTGTCCTAAAGAATCAGCAAAGAAAGCCATTTTGTTATTAACAACCATAGTACCTAGTATTCCAAATAAAGGAGTAACTAATAAAACAGCAATTAATGCATTTTTCATAAAATCATATTGTACCCATTGAAATGGAAGTATGATATCTATAAATCTATATAAAGATTCTAGCATTATTTTTTACCTCCTTTATTTTTAGAATCATCTTCATCGTACCAAGACAATCCAAAGATTTTGCTTGTAGTTTTATTTGTAAAAACTTCTTTAGGAGTTCCACTACAAAGAACAGTACCTTTTAATAAAACAACCTTATCTGCATATTTAGCAACTAAGTCTAAGTCATGGGATACTAGTATAATAGATAAATCATATTTTGATTTTACATCCATTAATATATCATAGAATAATTCAAGTCCGTTTTGATCAATTCCAGAAACTGGCTCATCAAGAAGTAAAATATTAGGCATCGGATCTAAAGCTAATGCTAATAGAACTCTTTGAAGTTCTCCGCCAGATAAAGCTCCTAGTTTCCTATCTATTAAGTATTCCGCTTTTACTCTTGAGAGACTTTCAGAAACTTTATTTCTGTATTTTCTTGAAGAATATAGCCAAACAGGAGCTTTTGAGTTACAAGCTATGAACAAATCAAGGACACTTGCAGGTGTACTTAAATCAAAGTTTAAATATTGAGGGACATAACCAATAATAGGAGTTGTTACTCCTTTTGATGAAGTACCTACATAAGTTAATTTTCCAGTATGTTTAATCTCGCCTAATAAAGCCTTCAAAAGCGTACTTTTACCAGCTCCATTAGGTCCGATTATTGAAGTTAATTCCCCACAATGAAAGTGAAGGTTAATATCTTCTAAAATTTTGTTTGTACCAATAGTAACTGATAAGTTTTCAACTTTAGTACAACAGAAATCTGAGCATTTATTATGATTAGAATAATTCAAGTTTTCCATTATTTTAACGCCTCTTTTAAAGTTTCAAGATTTTGTTTCATCTTATTAATATAATCATTATAAGAATCAGGGGTAGAGTCACCGGTAACTATAGGGTCTAAAGTATATATAGGAACACCAGCTTCTTTTGAAATAGTAGTAGCTGCTTTAGCTGTATATTGAGGTTCAGTAAATAAAGCTTTTACATTATTGTTTTTGGCAAGCTCAATAGTCTCTTCTAATTCTTTTGGAGAAGGTTCTGTTCCAGGTTCTAAAGCTATAACTCCAACTATATTAAGATCAAATTCCTCAGCAAAGTAAGGGAATGCTTCGTGGAACGTAATTATATTACGATTTGGAAGAGAGTTTATACCTTCTTGCATTTCTGATTTTAAAGATTCAAGTTTACTTATGTATTCTTTTGCATTTGCTTTATATTTATCTGCATTAACAGGATCATATTTAGCTAATCCATCTGCTATATTTTGTACTTGTTTAATACTGTTACTTATACTTACCCAAACATGGGGATTATCTTCGTGATCATGATTAGGATCTTCGTCATCATGACTATGTCCTTCACCATCGGCAGTTAATAGCTGAATACCTTCACTAGCATCCACTATATCTAAATCTTTTTCATTAGATATAACTTTATCAAGGAAACCTTCCATACCAGCTCCGTTTACTACAAATATATCTGCTGTAGATAAAGTTTTTAAGTCTTCAGGTGCTAATTGGTAATCGTGTAGGCAACCAGTCTGTGCTTTAGTCATATTAATTAAATTAACATTAGGCACATCCTTAATTATATTTAAAGTAGAAATATATATTGGATAAAAAGATGTAACTATATTAATTTTATCGCTTGATGTATTGTTTGATTCTTCCTTTGAAGAGCCGCATCCCATAAACATTATTAATGTTAGTAATAATAGGGATGTAACTTTAGTAAATTTTCTTTTCATTCTTGTCCTCCTAAATTCAAATGAGAATAGTTTGCATTTATAAGTATATTATACACTTTTTTAGGAAAAGGTAAAGATAAAATATTACGCCAAATTATGAACTATTATTTAAATTAATAAAAAAATGTTCGCGAAAAAGCTTGAAAATTGTCGAATGTATAGTATTATAGTATGTGCACAAAAACTTTAATAAAGGTGGAGAAAGATGGATAAGTTTTTTAGACTTAAAGAAAACAATACTAATGTAAGGACAGAAGTAGTAGCAGGTATTACAACCTTTATGACAATGGCTTATATATTAATAGTAAATCCAAGCATATTGTCTGCGGCAGGTATGGACCAAGGGGCAGTATTTACAGCTACAGCAGTATCAGCAATAATAGGAACATTAATAATGGGACTTTATGCTAAACTACCATTTGCACAAGCTCCAGGGATGGGGTTAAATGCATTCTTTGCATTTACAGTAGTTTTAGGTATGGGGTATTCATACCAATTTGCTTTAACAGCAGTTTTACTAGAAGGTTTAATATTTATATTGTTAACAATATTTAATGTAAGAGAAGCAATTGTGGATTCAATTCCAGCAAATATAAAGAAAGCAATTTCGGTAGGTATAGGTTTATTTATAGCATTAATAGGATTAGAAGGAGCTGGCATAGTAGTACATCCTGCTGATGGAGGAACTATAGTATCATTAGGTAATATAATATCAGGACCAGGATTATTAGCTATAATAGGAATAGTAATAACAGGTATATTAGTAGCTAGAAAAGTAAAAGGGGCATTATTCTTAGGAATGGTTATAACTACTGTTATAGGAATACCAATGGGAGTTACTCCTATGCCAGAAAGTATAGTAAGTATGCCACCATCAATATCAAGCACATTTATGCAATTTGAATGGCATAATATATTTAGCTTTGATATGGTAATAGTTTTATTTACCTTATTATTTATGGATATGTTTGATACAATAGGTACTTTAGTAGGTGTCGCAACAAAGGCTAAAATGTTGGATGAAAATGGAAGAGTTCCTAATGTTAAAAAGGCTCTTTTTGCAGATGCTATAGGAACTACTGTCGGTGCTTGTTTAGGTACTAGTACAGTTAGTACTTTTGTGGAAAGTGCAGCTGGAGTGGCTGAAGGTGGAAGAACTGGACTAACAGCAGTTGCAACAGCAGCTATGTTTGGAATAGCACTATTCTTTGCACCACTTTTTGGAGTTATAACTCCTGCTGTAACTGCATCAGCTTTAGTTATAGTTGGATTATTTATGATTGAGACGATAAAAGAAATTGATTTAGAAGATTATACAGAGGCTGTACCGGCTTTCTTAACAATAATAATGATGCCATTTGCATATTCAATATCAGATGGTATAGTGTTTGGAGTAATTTCATATATAGCACTAAAATTATTTACAGGAAAATATAAAGATATTTCATTTACAACAGTTATAGTTGGAATAATATTTGTTTTAAAATTTATTTTAGTTTAAAAGAAGATAGATAAAATTTTAATTCAAAAAAAGGTGGTAATAATTTATTCGAATTATCCTCATACTAAATTATGAAAGTAGGAGGTGATTCTATGGCAAAAAAAGGTCAAAGAGCAACTTGGGAAAATGATAATTTCCAACCACCAAAGAAAAATGATGTACCACCAGTACCAGCAATAAGCAATCAAAAAAAACATGATTAATAATTATAAATTAAGCTAAAGTATAGATATACTTTAGCTTAATTTGTATAATATATATTAAAACGAGAAAAAAGGGTGATGTTATGAAAGTGGCGATTTGCTCAGATATACATGGTAATATTGAAGCTTTTAATAGATTTTTAGAAATAATAGATGCTGAAGGTATAAATAAAGTGTTAAATTTAGGAGATTTTGTTAGGGGGAAAGACCCTGATAAAATAATGGATCATATAATGAATGATTCTAGATTTGAAAGTATAATTGGTAACCATGATGAAGCATATTGTTTAGAAATAGGAGACTTTGCAACAGAAATAGATAAAAAGTATGTTGAGTGGATAAAAACTCAGCCTAAAGAACGTGTTGTAGAGGTTGAAGGTAAAAAGATACTTATGGTACATAGTAGACCAAGTTCAAATAAGTGTGCACCTTTAATATATAATGGTGGAACATTTAATGAGTTTATGGATGATTATCCAGATGGAATGGACATAATATGTTTTGGACATACTCACATACAGTTATTTATAGAGAACTTTTATGGTAAAAAAATATTAAATCCAGGTTCTTTAGGATTAGCTATTGGAGGGAAGGTTAATTTTGCTATAATTGAAATAGAAGATGATGAGTTTACATGTAAACTTTATAAGATATAGGGGAGAGAGTGAGATGGACAGAGAAACTATTTTAAATATGGATCCACATATGTTGGTTAGCATATTAAATCTAAAGCTTAGAGATTTTTACTCATCTTTAGATATGTTTTGTGATGATATAGATATAAATAGAAGTGAATTAGAAGAGAAATTAAACAAGTCAGGATATTTTTATCAAAATAGCATAAATCAATTTAAGTAAAGAAAAAAATAGAATTAAATTAAAGAAACTTTAATAGATTTTGAATTATGCTTAATGTATAATATCATATATTATATTTTAAAATATCAATTGAAAGGATTGAGATTTAGATATGGGAATCAAAAAAACAGGGAAAATAGCAATATTAGTAGCTGCAAGTGCTGCGTTAGTTGCTACATTAATTAATGATAAAAAGCAACAAGAGCAACAAGAAAATCGAGATAATAAATAAGCAATTTAAATTATTTTATTTTTATAGTTGTGTGGTTAAATAAAAAAGGCGATTTTCGTCTTTTTATTTTTTCGACCAACTTATGAGGAGGGCAAGATGAAAAAAAAGGTAGATTTAGTGTCGGGAAATATTTTTAAGACTTTATTTGCGTTATCATTACCTATATTAGGAACATCATTTATACAAATGGCTTATAGTATGGTAGATATGATATGGATAGGTAGAGTTGGAAGTGCTGCGGTTGCTGCAATTGGAACAGCAGGATTTTTTGCGTGGTTTGGTAGTTCTTTAGTGTTGGTAACTAAAACTGGAGCAGAAGTGGGAGTATCACAAGCTGTTGGGAAGAAGGATAATAGTTTAAGAGAAAAATATGTTTATAATAGTTTAACAATGGCTATTGTTATCGCAATTATATATACTTTAATACTTTTAATTTTTAAAGATGGATTAATTGGATTTTTTAACTTAAATGATCCTGAGATAATATCTATGGCTGTTAGCTACCTTATAATAATAAGTATAGGAATGATATTTTCTTTTTTAAATCCACAGTTTACTGGGATAATTACTGCAGAGGGAAATAGTAAGACACCATTTATAGCAAATACAATAGGATTAATTATAAATATAATATTAGATCCAATATTAATATTTGGATTTGGGCCTATAAGACCTTTAGGTGTAGTAGGTGCTGCTGTGGCGACTGTGTTTGCACAATTTGTAGTAACAGCAATATTTATATATGTATTTATAAAAGAAGGATATAGATTAAAGGTTTGGGACAAGAAGTATATAGACTTTGCTTGTATGAAAGAAATAACTAAATGGGGAACTCCTAATGCGTTACAAAATTGCTTATTTTCTTTCTTTGGAATGTTAATAGGAAGAATAGTTGCAACATGGGGACCAGTACCAATAGCTGTCCAAAAGGTTGGATCACAAGTTGAATCTATATCATGGATGACAGCAGGCGGTTTTGCATCGGCGTTAACAGCTTTTACTGGCCAAAATTATGGTGCTAAAAAATATAAGAGAGTTGAAGATGGATATAAATATACTTTAATTTTATCATTATCTCTTGGAGTAGTAACATCATTTCTTTTAATTGTATTTGGTAAGCAAATATTCTCTATATTTATTCAAGAGCAAGAGGCAATAATACAAGGTGCTGAGTACTTAAGAATACTAGGATACTCACAATTATTTATGTGTATTGAAATAACTACAGCAGGAGCGTTCTTCGGAGTTGGAAAGACAATACCTCCTTCAGTAGTAGGAATAGTATTTACAGGAATGAGAATACCATTAGCGTTATACTTATCTCAAGCAAATCTTCTTGGAATAAACGGAGTTTGGTGGGCTATAAGTTTAACAAGTATAATTAAAGGTTTAATATTAGTTACAATATTCATATTTATGGTGCTTAAGCCTATTAAACAAAAAAGAATGGAACTTGCGTAGCAACAAGGTGGTATAAATAAGAAAAGTCATAATTGAGTAAAAGTGCTAATCACTTTATTTAATGAAAAATTATAAAATCATAATTCTAAATTAAGGTGGAAACTGCTAAGGCAGTTTCTTTTTTTAATTCCTCTCAAGGAAATTTTCCTTAATTTATAATTTATCATTTATAATTTTCCATTGAAGTGTTTCGCACTTTATTTCTTTAGTCTATAAAGTTCTGGAGTTTCCTCTGTTATCTTTTTAAAGGTATATCCTTTATCTTTATAATATTTTATTATTTGAGGTAATGCTTGTGGTGATGTTTTGTTTACATTAGCACAGTGCATTAATAAAACTATTGAATCTTTATCAGATATTGCATGTGAATATATTGAGTCTGGTGAAGATTTGGGGTTTGCGCCGTCTAAGGTATCTTGGGTCCAATCATATATCTTAAATCCATTATTGTGAACAAGGTCAACCATTGAAGCTGTTAATGTATAAGTATTGTTAGTTGAACCAAAGGGAAATCTTAGTATAGTATAAGATTCACCTGTTACGTCATATAGTCTTTTTTGTACTTTTAACATTTCGTTTATAAATCCATCATTATTTGAATAAAGATTATTTCTTTCATGTGTATAGCTATGTAAGCCTATACTATGACCTTCATCTCTCATTCTTAAGATAAGATCTTCTTGATTATCTATTTGATTCCCTATTATAAAGAAGGTTGCAGGAACACCTTCTGATTTAAGAATATCTAAAATTTCTGAGGTAACTTTTCCACTAGGACCATCATCAAAGGTAAGATATATCTCTTTTTCTTTTGACTCTAGAAACTCGTCATCACAAAGAACTGAACTAGAAAAGTTAAGTAACAATACAGTTATAAACATAATAATTAAATTTTTAAATAAAAATAATTTTTTCATATTATCTCCATATCCTTTCATATAAATATATGTTTAGTATGTACTATAAAAAAAATAAAATTAAAATACAAACAAAAAAATGTTGCAAAAATAATGTGCGTTTAATATAATGAATAAGAAAATAGTCTTTAAATTGGTCCAGAGAGATCGGTAAGAAATGAAACTTAGTACATAATTTTACGGGATTATTATAGCTTCTTACCGATGGTAAGGAGCTTTTTATATAGCCTTTAAAGGCAGTCCAGAGAGGCTGAAAAGGGAGAAAGTTAAATTTCTCCTTAATAAAATGTAAGGAGGGTGCATCTATGGCACAAATAACTGAAAAATTAACAACAGAAAAAAGTGGTGTAAAAAAAGTAACAGAAGGATTAATGAATGGGGTTTTAGCAATTCAACATCTTATAGCGATGTTTGGAGCAACTGTTTTAGTACCTATATTAACAGGTTTAGATCCATCAGTAGCATTATTCTCAGCAGGAATGGGAACACTTATATTCCATGCATGCACAAAAGGGAAAGTGCCGGTATTCTTAGGTTCATCTTTTGCATTTATACCAGTAATTGTTGCTGTAGGAGCACAATTTAATGGGGATTTAAGATATGCACAAGGTGGAATGGTTGTAGTTGGATTAATTTATATAGCAATTTCATTCTTAATCAAAAAAATTGGATTAGATAAAATAAGAAAAGTATTACCAGCTAGAGTTGTAGGACCAATGATTATGGTTATTGGATTAAATCTAATACCAACAGCTTTAGACATGGCAGGTGTTAATGGTTTAGTAGCTGGACAAGCAGGTGCTTCAACAGCAGTAATGGTAGCAGTAATAACCTTAGCAGTAACATTAATTATAAAAACATTTGGAAAAGGATTCTTAAAGCAGGTAGCAATATTAGTAGGAGTAGTAGTTGGGTATTGTATAAGTTTAGGATTAAACTTAGTTGATGTAGCAGCAATACAAAATGCTAGCTTTATAGCAGTACCAAACTTTACATTACCAAAGTTTGATATGTCAGCAATATTAATAGTAGTACCAGTAGTACTAGCAGTATTAATGGAGCATGTTGGAGATATAACTACAAATGGTGAAGTTGTAGGTAAGAACTTTGTTGAGGATCCAGGTTTAAATAGAACATTATTAGGTGATGGATTGGCTACTTTAGCAGCTTCATTTGTAGGTGGACCTGCAAATACAACTTATGGTGAAAATACAGGAGTATTAGCAATAACTAAGAACTATAACCCAGCAATATTAAGATTAGCAGCAGTATTCGCAATAATATTAGGATTTGTAGATAAAGTAGGCGCAGCTATAAGAACTATACCAAGTGCTGTTATGGGTGGAATTAGTTTAATGTTATTCTCAATGATAGCTATAGTAGGTTTACAAACCATAAAAAGAGAGAAAGTTAAATTGAACATAGTAAACATAATTATAATGGGAACTATTCTTTTAATAGGACTTTCAGGAAATATATTTGGTACGGCTATAGGAATAAAAATAACAGATGCTGTAAGTATATCAGGATTAAGCTTAGCAAGTATTGTGGGAGTATTATTAAACGTAATTATTTCAAAATTTGAATAAATATATATTAAATACGAAGGAGATATCCTTCGTATTTTGTTTTACTCTTATACATATTTAGATTAATTGTATTATTATGAGAAAATATGGTATAATTAAGCTGTAAACTATTATAATTTATGGGGAAAAATATGATAAATAATAGAGTAAAAAATTTTTTAGACGGGGTTGTAATTTTTACTATAGGTATATTGATTTTACTTAGTGATAAGATTTATATTACAAAGCTATTCGGGATATTTGCAATTATAAGTATAGTTTATATAAATGAAAGAAGAAAAAGCGAAGTAAAAGAAAAAGAAGATGAACTTAGGATTAGTGCTGAAAGATATGTTATGGCTATAGAGGCAATGAACGGAGCTGTATGGGAATGGGATGAAAAGACAGGTAAAATATATATTTCGGATATGATGACGTCTTTATTAAGTATAGATAAAAATTATTTAAAGTGTGAAGAATGGTATAAATATGTACTAGATGAAGATAGGGAAAAAGTAAAGAGAGAAATAGATAATGTTTGCCTTAATAGATTGAAGGTAGATTTGGTGCTTTCGTATAGAGTTAAGGACTTTGAAGGAGCCATTAAGTATCTTTCATATAGGGGTAAAGGAAAGGTAAAGGGAGGAGTTTTCTATTTAACAGGAGTTTTAAACGATGTAACTGAAAAGAGAATAAAAGATATTGTAATGCAAGATAGCTTTGAAAAATATAAGCAGGTTATAGAAGGTTCTAAAGATATAGTTTTTTGTCTAAATTTTAAAAAAGGTATAATAAATTTTGATAGTAAGATAAAAAGATATATAAATGTACATAGTTATGATGGAGAGGTTATAGTTCCTTATAATGAATGGCTAGATATTATTCATCCTGGAGATAAAGAAAATTACTCTAGAGTTATCAATAAAGTTCTTGTAGATTCCACTAGTGAATTTTATGAAGTTGAGTATAGAATATTGACAAAAGATAATAAGACAACATGGATTAATAGCAAAGGTAAAAAAGTAATCGTTGATAATGGCGAAATAAATATATATGGATCCTTATCGGATATTACGAAGAGAAAGCAAAGTGAAATGGAAATTCATTTTATGAGCTATTACGATGATGTTACAGGTATGCCTAATAGAAGATACTTTATGGATGAATTACAATCAGCAATAGATAGGTGTAGCGAGAATAGTAAATTGGCATTGGTATTTATAGATTTAGATAATTTTAAAATTATAAATGATACATACGGACATTATATAGGCGATTTAGTGCTTAGAAGTGTATGTGAAAAACTATATACTGTATTAGAAAAGGAAAATAGCTTAGCAAGATTTGGTGGCGATGAATTTGTAATTATTATAGAGAATATTAAAGAATTATATAAAGTTAATTTAATTTTGGATAATATAATAAATGAGTTCAAGAAGCCTCTTAAAATTGATAATAAAGATATATATTGTTCATTTAGTGTAGGGGTAAGTATATATCCGGATAATGCTACTTCAATAAATTCATTATTAAAGTATGCTGATATAGCTATGTATAAAGCTAAGGAAAATGGAAAAAATAGATACGAATTTTTCAATGAAAGTATTTTAAATTCAGTACATAGGAGATTTGAAATTGAGAAAGCTTTAAGAAAAGCTATAGGTGAAGGAGAAATTTATTTAAATTTTCAACCTAAAGTATCTTTAATTAATGATAAAATTGATGGATTTGAGATATTAGTAAGATGGAACAGCAAGGAGTTAGGATTTGTTCCACCCAATCAATTTATACCTATTGCTGAAAGTAGTGGAATGATTATAGATATTGGTAAATTTATAATAGAGAAAAGTTTGAAGAAATGTAAGGAGCTAAGCTTGCTTACTAAGGAAAAGTTCCATTTTGCAATAAACATATCAGATGTACAATTAAGAGATGATAATTTTGTTGATTATATATGCAAAAAATTAAATGAATATGATATTTCCCCAGAGTATATAGAATTCGAGATTACTGAAAGCGTTATAATGAAGTCAGTGTCTAAAAATATAGATACTATTTCAAAATTGAAGAAGCTAGGAATAACAATAGCACTTGATGATTTTGGCACAGGATATTCTTCTTTAAATTATTTAAGAAGACTTCCAATAGATGTATTAAAAATTGATAAGAGTTTTATTGATGGGATAGGACTAGATAAAAAGAGTGATAATATTGCGAAAAGTATAGTAGAACTATCTCATAACTTGAACTTGAAGGTAGTAGCAGAAGGCGTAGAAAATAAAGAACAATTTAATTATTTAAACCATATTAATTGTGATATAATCCAAGGATATTATTTTAGCAAGCCAACTGAATTTGATGAAATAAAAGACATGCTTTTAATATAATAAAAATATCACCAAAATACCTCCAAATGCGTATTATGTCAATATACGACATTTTGGAGGTTTTTTATGAAAATAAGAATAGATGATGATTATGATAAGGATGATTTAGAAAAATTTAATATCAACAATAATGATTCAAAGTATAGAAGTGAACAGCATCAAGATGATATTTTAAAAGAGAATGTTATTGAGACAACTTTTCAAGAAGTAGATGACTATGACAAGGAATACTATAGAGGGTATTATAATAATTATCAGGATGACAAAAATGATGAAAATGATAATGAAACTTTAGGAAAGATAACTGTAGTATCAAGATTAGCTAATAAAAATAGAACATTGATATCATCAGCAAAAATAAATCTATATGTACTTAATGGTGTATCTCCAAAGTTAGTTGAAACTAAGTACACTGATAATTTAGGTAATGTTACTTTTGAAAATTTAAAGAAAGGTAGTTATAGAGTTATTGCTATTGTAGATAGGAAGTATTTTGAAAAGCCAACATACTCACCATGGAATGAAGTGACAATAGATAAAAATACAACTGAAGCATCAGTTGAAGTAGTTAATAAAATTAAAGCGGTATAAAGCAATTATTTAAAGATAAAAATGATAAAATTTCATTTTTTATAAAGAATGACAATATAATATAAATTTATTTGTCATTCTTTTTGTTGAATCATAAGTTTGGATTTTAAATAGATGATATGATACAATATAACATGTTTTAGAGGCGTAAAGTCTAAACATGAGAAAGGATGATTTACGTATGAAAATGAGAATTAAATATTTTGAAGGTGCAACTAAATTAGAGAAGATAACTAAAGGTAATTGGATAGATGTATATGCTAATAAGGATATGTTTGTGCCAGTAAATGAAAGAGCTATGATTCCGTTAGGTTTTGCTTTAGAGTTGCCTCAAGGATGGGAAGGTCATTTAGCTCCTAGAAGCTCGACATTTAAAACTTGGGGGATAATACAGACAAATGGCCTTGGAGTTGTTGATGATACATATATAGGCGATAATGATCAATGGCATATGCCAGTCTATTGTTTACAACATAAAACAGTAGAAGTTATTGATGATGTAGAACAAAAAGGAACATGGATAAAAAAAGGGGATAAAGTAGCTCAATTTAGAATAATGGAAGTTATGCCAGAGATAGAATTTGAAGAGGTTGAATCATTTGGGAATGCTGATCGTGGAGGCTTTGGAAGTACAGGTACTAAATAAATTTAATTTTAATAGAATGATTTTACTTAGATGGACAAAGTAGTATTTGTATGATATTATACTAAATGTTAAAGTTAATAAAAACGGCGATGGAGTTCGCCATAATCGCGTAAAGCTAATGACTCCTACCCTTATAGGGTAGGAGTCTAATTTTTTTTGGAATTATTAATAATATAATTAACCAAACTAAATAATAGTTAGAAAAATAGATATAGAGGATGGGAGAAAAATGGATATATTAAAAATTATAATATCGTTAATAGCGATAGGGTTAGCTGCATATTGGAGTGGTAGAATTGTTGAATTTATAAAATTACCATCACTTATTGGTATGATACTTATAGGGATGATAATTGGCCCTACATTTTTAAATATAGTTCCAGCAGGTACAATGGAGATAGCACCTTATATAAAGGATATTGCATTAGTAACTGTATTATTTATTGGAGGACTTGGAATAAGTTTAAATCAAATGAGAAGTATAGGTAGGCCAGCTGTTTTGTTAAGTGCTATACCGGCGCTAATTGAAGGATTTACTATAGCTTTTTTATCTACTATTTTCTTAGGGTTTACTTTTGTTCAAGGAGGGATACTAGGATTTATAATAGCAGCAGTAAGTCCAGCTGTATTAGTGCCATCAATGGTTGAGCTTATAAATAAAAAAATTGGTCAAGATAAGGCTATTCCACAAATGTTATTAGTAGGAGCATCTGCTGATGATACAGTAGCTATAACTTTATTTACAACATTTCTAGCAGTATATATGTCAGGAGTTAGTGGAGAAAAAATTTCTGTACTAAGTGAAATAGTTAATATACCAATGACTATAGTGCTTAGCATAGCTGTAGCTTGGATATTAGCCATAATAACAAAGCCTATTATAAAAAAGATAAAAGATAATAAGCTTAAAGTAATAGGTGCATTAGTAATATGTTTAACTATAAGACTTATTGAAAATATTACACACTTTAAATTATTTAATTCATTACTTATAATAATGATTTATGGATTTCTATTAAGAACATATTTAGGAGATATGGCGAAAAATATACAAGATGGAATAAATGTCGTATGGAAATATGGGAAGCTATATTTGTTTGCTTTTGTTGGTATGGCTATAAATCCAAAGTTAGTTGGAGAGTATTTTTTTGTGGGAACAGTAATGCTTATAATTTCGCTAACTATGAGATCTATAGGAGTATTAATTTCATTAATTGGAACAAACCTAACATTAAAAGAGCGGATGTTTTGTGTTATAGCATATCTTCCTAAAGCAACAGTACAATCAGCTAAAGCAGGTATACCATTAAAAATGGGAGTTGTATATGGCGATGTAATGCAGGCTATAGCAATACTTAGTGTTCTTATTACTGCACCAATAGGAGCAATTGGAATAAAGCTTACATCAAAGAGATTTTTAAGGGTGGACGGGGAAGAAGAAAAAGAAAATTTAGCATAGGATTTTATAGAAAGAGATTATATGATATAATAATTCAAGAAAAATTTTAGGAGGAAAGTAGATGTTTACTAACGAAGAACTTGCAGTTATAAAAGATGCATTAAATATAGCAGATGATCACTATAAGAAAGCTATGGATTTGAGCAAAAACAATAAAAATCAAATGGTAGCTTATAATAGAAAGCAAAAGAAGTTATGGTTAGTTCAAAATAAATTAAATAAGATACTGGCTGGAGAAATAAAAGAGTAGGATATAATACTATGTTTATAATTGTAACTATAGTTGTTACTTCTATAATAACAGTAAAAGAGTGGCATAAATTGAGTTAAGTATTCATGAAAGCTAAAAATGAATATTAAAAAAGTATAAAAAGGATAGCTTATTTTAAGTTATCCTTTTTTATATAGAATTATCAAAACAAAAACTAAAAATGTTTATTAATATACAGACAAAAAGTATATAAGTTTATATAATGGTATTATAAGAAAGTGAATTGTAAAAGGAGTGAATTAAATGGAGGTAAGTCAAAGTTTTTGGGAAGCATCTATTGAACAAATAAAAAAAGGTTATATTGAAGATGGTGAACATATTAAATGTTTAATATGTGATGAGGTTTTTACGATTGGTAGAGTATATGAAATCGATGGAAAGTTTTATGATGCAAGAAAGTCTGCTGAAATTCATATACAAGAAAAGCATAAATCAATGCTTAGTTATTTATTAAATATGAATTCAGCTTTTACTGGGATATCCGAAGTTCAAAAAGGTATATTAGAGTTAATGGCTATGGGATTATCAGATAAGGAAATAGCAGCAAAGTTAAAAGTAGCTAATTCTACTATAAGAAATCATCGTTATAAATTAAGAGAAAAAGAGAAACAAGCAAAGTTGTTTTTAGCTATGATGGATTTATTATCAAATGGTATTAATAAAAAAATAAATATATTAGATGATTCAACTATATGTGATCCACACAAGAGTGCGACTACATTAGATGATAGATTTAATATAACTGATGAAGAAAAGACTAAAGTCATTGAAGTTTATATGGATGAAAATAAAAGATTGAAAAGTTATCCAGCAAGAGAGAAGAAAAAGGTTATAGTATTAGAGGAAATAAGTAAAAACTTTAAATATGGTAAGAAGTATTCTGAAAAAGATATTAATAGAATTTTAGAAAGAATATTTGATGATTATGTAACTTTAAGAAGAGCTTTAATTGAGTACGGATTTTTAGATAGATCTAATAACTGTAGTGAATATTGGGTTAAAGAGTAAATGTAATAAGGAGATCTTGACTATTTATATGTAGTTTAAGGTCTTTTTTTATATAATAATTTCATAATAAATTCATAATAAATAAAGCACTTCATCATAGAATATTAATAGAAATTATTGACAAAGTTAAAATATCTTAAGGGTGTGTAGTTAGTGAGAAATGTTGTTAGGAATTTTATGGTTTTATGTGCAATTATTATTTTTGGAAGTGCAGCGATAAATAATGGAATTAGGGCAAGAGCTGATGTTGAAGTTACAGATGTACTTAATTATGCAGTGGATAAAAAAGAAGATTCTTTTTTGGATGAAGAAAAAATATATATAACTGAAGTAGAAGAAGGTAATGAAGTTGAAGATAATGTGGATAATAGCGAAGCTAGTGATGCAGATGTATCAGAAGAAATGATTTATGAAGACAATGAAGAAATAGAAAATGAAGATATGGAAGTAGAATTAGATAATCAACTTTATAATATTGATATAGATATAATGGATAGAATAAATAATTATTTAGGTGAGGATAAATATAGTACAAGCTTTATATATTACAACTTAGAAACAGAAGAAAGATTAGCCTTTAATGAAGATTTATATATGAATGCTGCAAGTATTTATAAGGTAGGATTAAGTCTTGTTGCTTATAATATGGTAGAGTGTGGTGAGATAACTTTAGAGGATTTAGTATATTATAGTCCATGGCAATATCAAGGAGGGACAGGTATTTTGCAATATGATTTAAGTTTTGGAGCATTACCATTAGGAACATTAATAGAGTATACTATAAAATATTCTGATAATATAGCGGCTACTATGGTTTATAGTTATATTGGTGGATGGAATAATTTTAAATGGAGACTTTTTGAGATTTTAGGTATTGATTATGGAGATTATGATAATGTAACATCTGCAAGAGTTGAATTGGAGGTGCTAAAATATATATATGAAAATAGAAATAATTCTAATTATAAGACCTTGATAGATTATCTTAAAAATACAGATTTTCATGATAGATTAGATAAGTATTTACCACAAAATATTGTAGCTCACAAAATAGGAAGTGATGAAGGGTATACCCACGATGTTGGAATAGTTTTTACAGAAGAACCTTATATAATAATTATGATGACTGATAATGTATATAATGGACCAGATAAAATTGCTGATATTTCTAAGGCTATGTATTTATATAATAAAGAAAATACTAAGAAGATAGTAAATGAAGTTGAATATTTACAATATTAATATATAATAAAGAATTGATTTAATAAGTGTAGAATACTTTGGTATTTTATACTTTTTTTATAATTGACTTAGTACAGATCATTATTACATTATTTAGTGATAAATCAGTACCCCTATTAACATTTATTATAATTACTGTTTCATTTATATTGGGTGATAT
>OGIX01000709.1_pt1 | contig 20058 bp, 18 predicted proteins | sample 1571901 | NCBI WGS metagenome assembly OGIX01 (sample SAMEA2582102, study PRJEB24529) | metagenome | biome: Human gut stool | place: China | collected 2011
TTTCCACTATACTTTGCAATGATGCGCTTCGGAATATCGAGAAGTAGGACATTTGCTTCCACGCTTGTTTTCTGCCTTTTGGTCATAATCCACTGCTTGTCATCAAGTGTAACGATGTTGTCCGGTGTGAGATTGGATACGTCGATATATGCCAACCCTGTGAAGCAGGAGAAGATGAAAACATCCCTTACCAGTTCCAAACGCTGGATGCCGAAATCTTTGTTGGCTATCTTCATGATTTCCTCGTCCGTGAGGAAACCACGGTTTACCGGCTCCAAGTGGAAACGATGATTGAGAAAGGGGTCGTGAAGGAGATAGCCACGCTTTTGTGCATATATGGTTACGGTTTTGAGAGCCTTCATTTTCTTGACCGACGTATTGTAAGCGCAGCCTGCCACAGTACTCAGATATAACTCAAAGTCTTGTACCACGGATGGTGTGAATTCTGTCAGTCCTATATCCTTTCTTCTATATTTATGGATAAGGAACTCTGAGAAATGTCTTCTCAAAACACTGTACTTTTGCAGACTGTCTTTGCTGATGGTGTGTCCGACACGCTGCTTGATGTCTTCGTTGAACTTGTCGAATACCGGGAGGAAAGTTGTGTACTCCCTGTCTTTTCCTATAAAGAAAGAACGGATTTTCTCCAATGACAGGGACTCGTCATCCTCAAACTTGCGGTAAATTCCATTCAATGTAGTGGAAATAGAGTCCAATGCGGCATTGACGGACAAGCTTTCTGCCGTCCTACCTTTAAGCCGGCTTGTGGCATTATTCCACATTGTCTTATCCACGAAAATTTTCGTAGAGCCAAAATTTGCCATTTCTCCGTTAAGGAATACACGGAGCATTACAGGCGACTTTCCTTCTTTGTTCTCATAGTTTGAGCGTAGGTAGAAGGATACCTTGAAATTTGTTCTCATAATGCATCATTCTTTTGTGTAGCACTCGGCTGCAAAGTTAATATATAACATACTGAAACAGAAAGAATTGATGCCGTCAATATGGTATTCAGAATCCCGTCACTGCTACATTTTTTATTGCTACAATTTTTGTGTAGCAGTTTATGTAGCAGAATTTGACCGAATAATGACTGTCAAAACATAGGGTTATGCCGTCAGGCGATAGAGGTATATACAAAGAAAAATCGTTGTAAAACCTTGATTTTACAACGATTAGCTAATTTTTGAAGGCTAAATTGACAACCTTTGTGAAGTCCTTTTGAAGCCTATTAGCGGAGAGAGAGGCTCTTTCTCTCGAACTATCATAAACTATTAAATCGTATCAATCTATTGTAATATAGCAGTTTACGCAAAATGTTAATAAAATGAGATTTCACGGAAAATCTTTGGTAATATCATTTTTAGGGTGTAATTTTGGGTGCATAAAACAATACACCCGAAGGTATGAATATCAAACGGAACATCATCTTCACGTTGGAGAGCAGGAAGAAGGACGGAGTTCTTATCACAGAGAACGTGCCTATTCGTATGCGCGTTAATTTTGCATCCAAGCGGATTGAGTTCACCACTGGCTATCGCATTGATGCTGCCAAATGGGATGCAGATAAGCAGCGTGTGAAGAATGGTTGTAGCAACAAGTTAAAACAATCGGCTTCTGAAATCAATGCTTCGCTCTTGGAGTATTACACGGAAATACAGTCAATCTTTAAGAGGTTTGAGGTAGAGGACGTAATGCCAACGCCCGAACAGATAAAGGAGGCTTTCAATGCTTTGCACAAACCTGTGAGCGAAGAACCTAAGCCAAAGAAAGAAGCGTTGCCTTGTGATTTCTTTCAGGTGTTTGATGATTTTGTCGAGGATTGTGGACGTCAGAACAATTGGACGGGCTCCACGTTTGAGAAATTTGCAGCTGTGAAAAATCATTTGACCAACTTCCGTGAAGGACTTACCTTTGAGTTCTTCGACGAGCGAGGTTTGAATGATTACATTAGTTATCTGCGTGATGTAAAGGAGATGCGCAATACAACCATTGGCAAGCAACTGAGTTTCTTGAAATGGTTTTTGCGCTGGGCTTTCAAGAAAGGTGTACATCAAAACAACGCCTACGATAGTTATAAGCCTAAACTCAAGAGTACCCAAAAGAAAATCATCTTTCTCACTTGGGACGAACTCAACCGTCTCCGAGAGTTCAAAATCCCTTCTAACAAGCAGGCTCTCGAACGTGTACGTGATGTATTCCTCTTTCAATGCTTCACAGGCTTGCGCTATTCGGATGTGTTTAACCTCCGCAGAAGTGATATAAAAGGCGACCATATTGAAGTTACAACGGTCAAGACTTCCGATAGTTTGATTATAGAACTGAATAATCACAGCAAAGCGATTCTTGACAAGTACAAGGATGTGCCGTTTGAAAATGATAAGGTCTTGCCTGTGATTACCAATCAGAAGATGAACGATTATCTTAAAGAATTGGCAGAATTGGCAGGAATTGACGAACCTGTGCGCCAAACTTACTACAAAGGCAATGAGCGCATAGACGATGTTACGCCTAAATACGCTTTGCTTGGCACACACGCTGGTCGCAGAACGTTTATCTGTAATGCCCTTGCTTTGGGTATTCCTCCGTAGGTGGTGATGAAATGGACGGGGCATAGTGACTACAAGGCTATGAAGCCCTACATTGACATAGCAGACGACATTAAGGCGAATGCTATGAGTAAATTCAATCAATTATAACTCCAAGACAATATGAGCAAAGATAAAATACAGAAAGCCGATAAGCAATATTTATCTCTCGTTGTACGAGCTATTGGTACTGACCTCGAGCATACACAAGTGCGCATGATTACTTCGGCTAATGCTGATATGCTCTTCCATTATTGGAAGGTGGGGCATTTTATTCTCTACCTCCAAAAGAAAGAAGGTTGGGGAAGCAAAGTCATTGACAAACTTTCTAAAGCGATACGTTCTAAATATCCAGACAAGAAGGGGTATTCCACTCGTAATCTTATCTATATGTGCCAGTTTGCAAAGGCTTATTCTATGGAGGTTCTAACGGAAATGGGTAAGGTTGAAGAATGGTTTAATAGTCCTTCGGTTGATAATATATTACAACTAACGAGCAAATTAAATCAATTTACGCAAGAGCCTCTTGCGCAAATACAAGCCACAGATATTCAAGGAAATATAATTACGCAACAGCTTGTTGCGCAATTAGGCGAGGTTTCAGAAACTTTGTCGGCTATCTATCACTGCGACATCAGCCAGATAGAAGAAATTTTTAAGCAGTCTGCCGTAGTTCGCACTAATTGGGCGAGCCATGTTATATTGCTTAACAGCAAGTTGCCTTTGGGTGAACGCTATTGGTATATCACACAGGCGGTTGTTAATGGATGGAGTAGCAACATTCTGCAAATGCAAATTGAAACTAATCTTTTCGCTCGACAGATTACTGCAAAGAAAGTGAGTAATTTCTCTGCACGATTACCTAAACCACAAAGCGACCTTGCTAACTATTTGATGAAAGACCCTTATATCTTTGATATGATGGGACAAGCAGATAAAATGGCAGAACGAGACATTGAAAAGCAATTGGTTTCTCATATCACCAAATATCTTTTGGAGATGGGCAGTGGCTTTGCGTTTGTAGCACAGCAGAAGCATTTTGAAGTAGGCGATTCTGATTTCTATGCCGACCTCATTCTCTACAACATTCAGTTGCACGCATACGTGATAATCGAACTAAAGGCCACACCTTTCAAGCCCGAATATATGGGACAACTCAATTTCTACATCAATGTAGTGGACGATACCCTTCGTGGAGAGCACGACAACAAAACCATCGGCTTGCTCCTCTGCAATGGTGGTGACAAAGTTGTGGCACAATATGCACTCTCAGGTTACGAACAACCAATAGGTGTGAGCGATTACCAACTCTCAAAGGCTATTCCTGAGAATTTGAAATCGGCTTTGCCTACGGTAGAGGAAGTTGAGGAAGAAATGAGTAAGATTAAACATATATACAACATTTGATGATAAACCCATATCAGCTCGAACAATCGAATAAACAAGCTAAACTATTAGAGTTACATCCTCAATGGTTTGACAACGATAAAGGAGGGGGTATGTTTCGTGGGAACTCATACCCATTCATCTTGACTAATCCTATCAATAACCTATTTGAGGGGTTTAGAGATGATGCACTCTTTTATATGAAAGAGAACCGCATTAAGTGGCATACGCAATGGGGCAATATGAAATCCTCACAAGTAGCTTGTTTAAATCATTTATTTGGAATCCGAAAGAGTCAGGGACTTATTCTTGAGATGTTAAATACGGCTCAGAATCTTACTGCCTTTCAAAGAGTTCTTCCTATTCCCTACGAAGCAGATGAAACTTATATTGCTTTCGAGGTTGTGAGTAGAGGTGATTGGTTGGGAGAGGGTATTCCTACGAGAGGTTCAAATTGTACTTCTATTGATGCCTTTGTTCTCGCTGAAGACATTGAGGCAAAAAGATGGCTTATACCTATTGAGTGGAAATACACCGAAGCCTATGCTTGTGAGGATAAATCAACAGAAGGGAAAAGGCAAGAAGGCTTTGAAGGCTCATACAAAGGCAAAACAAGGCTTAATCGATATTCTCACTTGATAGAACAATCAAAATTCTTGCATAGTGTTCAAGAATATGAAGGAAGCATATACTATCAAGAACCTTTTTATCAACTTATGCGACAGACTCTTTGGGCGGAACAAATCATAGATAAACCTATTTGCGAAGAAGAACTTTCCGCCCAGAGAATGATGCACATCCATATAGTTCCAAAGGAAAACATGTTTCTGATACTCCCTTCACAATATCGCAAAGAAAGCATTAGCGCACATTGGCAAAAACAACTGACACATCCAGAGCTATATATTTGTATTTCACCAAGGAGATTCTTGCATCCCATTCTGAGCCAATTGAACGGCAATTTAGGTGAATACTTGCAATGCAGGTACTGGGATTAAATTATTTGGCTATAACTTTTGTTGTATTTACTCCAAGAAACTGTTTAGCACAGTTTCTTGGAGTGTTCGCTATTTTTTCAAATGATTCTTTAGCTCTCTTTGTTCTTGCTTAATCCTATCTTGTTGTAATAACAACTCTGCTTGCCTTTGCAGGGCTTGCTCGTAATCGACAACCTTCTGTTGCATCTGCTGAATGGCTTTGGAATTGCGATGCGTGGTAAAGAGGCTGTCGAGATAGGCGAAGTCTTTGCTTGTAGCTTTGCCTTGCATTCGTAAATAGCGGTAGCAGAGGTCGTAATCGGAGGCGGTTTGCAGTTGGTTGGCTCCCATACCGAAGAACCAGCAACTGACCATAACCAAACCGCAAACTAACAGGAGCAATATACGTTCGGCTAATTGCACGCTGGCAAAGAGCGAGTAGCTCTTATACTCTACGGGCTTTTGTTGCTCACGGATGAGCTGTTGCAAGGTTTCAAACTTCGGGTCGAGTTTCTTGCTCGACTGCGAGAGTGCCTCCAAAACAAAAAGTTGATGCTCCTTGATTTTGGCTTGCGTCTCTTTGGAAAGATGAATTTGCACGGTTTCTTGCGTTGTAGTGCGCACTGCTGTTGAGTTGGCAGGCTGTTCTGCGAGCGTGGTGCGTAGTTCTGCTTGCGCCTTACTAATGGATTTGCATTCTTGTTTGAGTTCTTCGAGAATGTCGAGGATTGGTGCCGTTTCATTGTTCATACTTATATAATTTTTTGATGATTAAATTCTACGTTTGTGGTTGGCTCTATTACGAAGTTTCTTTTGGAAACGAAGTTCATCAACGTCCACACTTCCGCTGGGCATTGGTATCGTAAAGACTTCGCCAAGTGCATCGGATAAGTCGCTTGCAAATCCGCTCTCATCTATCGAATGTGCCATTGGCTCTTTCAATAGATGTTGCTGCGCCTGCTGAATGTTTCGCTCTATCTCTGCATTAAGGCGCGAGAAAGAACAGGAACGGTCTATCTTTGAGCCACTAAAACTGCAACCATTCTTTTCAAAGATGATTCCCTGCACTACGTCGGTATTGCCTTTCGTCTTGAAACGAGTGGTAATACCTTGCTCATTTAAGCCTGCGACAAAGTCTTTCCAATTTTTCGATTGGGGCAACACTGCCTTGATGGCATCAAATATCTCATAGCGAAACTTGTCTTCTCCTCGCAGTCGGTGGCGATTTACTGCCTTTTTACCTTCGCCAAGGGTTAAACCGTAGCGCTCGGTCAGTTCTCGGCAAATCTTCGTAGAGCGGTATTTCTCATTGCGGTCGCTGATGGTCTTGCCATCATTGCCAATGCGATTGATGCAGATGTGCAAGTGCGGATGCTGGCGGTCGTTGTGCCTTACGATAAGGCTCTGCGTGTTCCCGTAGCCCATCTTCTCTAAATACTCATTGGCAATCTTTATCATCACATCGTCTGTTAGTTGATCGGCATCGTTGGCTGAGAATGAGAGTATCGTGTGGCAAACAGACTTCTGCACGTTCGGGCGCATGGAGGCTTGCAGAGCGAACTCGTGAACGCATAGGTTTTGGTCGGTAAAACCTATGTTATTACTCGCCAAAACTATAGCTTTTCCTTCCTGTTTGCTGAGCATATAGTTGATGACACCTCCGAAGTCTGCTCCTTTAATAATCTTGGCTATCATGGTTTCAAGCATTTGATGAGTTCATAAATGAGTACTTTCAGTGCATTCAAGTCTTCATTGAGGGTAGAAATGCCAAAGGAATTGAGCCGATGGGCAATTTGGTTAAGATTATTAGCCATACCCGAAACCGTGCGGATGAGCTGCATCTCTTCGGGTTTGATGCGTGCCTTGACTTCTACTTTTGTGATGAGCTGTCGCAAAAACTCGGTACGAGTAATAGAGGCTTCACGTGCTTTTCCCAGCAGGGTGTAATACTCCATGGTGTTGAGCCGAAGAAGCACTTGATACTTTCGTTTCTCTGATAAAGTTTTGGTGGGGCGTCCACCTTTATTCTTCTGTTCCATAAATTATATTTTTTTGATGAGACCAACGGGATTTTCACCTCGCAACGGTGGGAGCAAGTAGGTTTTGAGATACTCAAAACACAAACTTGCTTCCCAGATACACACTATCTTCTGATGCCACGTTTCGTAGTCGGTAATAACACCTGTTTCTCTTTGATTTTGGATTGAGCAACGAGCCATTCGTTAAGGTCTTTGTGCTCTCGGTAGCGTGTAGAACCATCAACGATTTGCGGACATATTTGCTTCAAAACGGCAAAAGATTTACGCCCGGCATCGTCATTATCCAGAAAACCTTCTACTTGCTTGTAGCTTTTTATCTTCTCTTGTATGCGTGGCAAAAGAGCCAAAGAATTAAGAACTATGGCATCGGAGGTTGAAGAAGGATTTAGTGTTTGCCACGAGAGAAAATCCATAAACCCTTCAAAGATTTGTAGACGGTCGGTTCCTCTTTTAATCGCTGTAATAGCCTTCGGGGCGATACATCCTTTGAAATACATATTGCGGATTTCCCATCCCAAAGCATCGTTTGCAAATCCAATGGCATAGTATGTCCGTTTCATGTTTTGGAATAGAACTTCCGAGCAGTAGGAATTGGCTACGGTAAGGGGAATGGCACGCGCTGTGAGATAGCGAAGCAAATTAGGATTGGAAAGCGGTTGTGCTGAGAGGATTTCCAACTTGCGCTCAGAGAATTTTCTCTTACCGCCAAAAGAAAATTCTTGATGCGCTACTTGTTTAGCACCACTCAAAAGCCTGATGGCTCCGCTGATAGTGCAACGATGTAAAGCGCATACGAGGTCAATGATGTCGCCATGTTCGCCCGAGCCGAAGTCGTACCACTGGTTGCGCTCTGTATTGACTTTGAAGGATGGTGTGCGCTCATTACGCAGCGGAGAGCAGTACCAATAGTGAATACCTTGGACTCGTGCAGGTGAATAGCCCTGTTGTTGCAAATAATCTGTGATAGAAATTTGCTTGATATTTTGTATTTCCATTGTAATTCTGTTTTTAAGTTGAAATGAAATTGACGCAGCCTATTTTTTTTTGGAGGCTGGTTGATTTGTATTTGGTCGGACGGTCGTACACTATAGGCACCTATTTGCGACCGACCAAACTTATTTCTCTTTGGTCGGATTGGTTCAGGTATATATAGCCTGTGTCCGACCGACCAAAGGTTTTAGGGTTAATTATCTCAGTTGAGCCGATATTTCCCTCGCTCTTCCTTTATCACCATGCCTTTGTTGAGCAGAAATAGCAGAAGTTCTTTGAGTTTAGTTTGCCCATACGCTTGTCCTACAACCTCTGCATAAGCCTTTTTGAGCACTGCGATGAGTTCGCCATAGGGCAAGACTTCGTGTAAAGAAAAGGCTTGTGTCAATACTTTTCGATGTTCCGTGTCGCTTAGTTCGTGGTAAGAATAGCGGTGAGGTTTGCGCTCATTGTCTGTGTAGGTCTGGTCGATTTCAGGAACACACACCTCATCTTCCATTTCCTTGAGCCGAAAAGCAAATTTGTCGAAAGGCTTGGAACGAATGATGGCAGGAGCAACGATGCTTCGCTCGGGCAGCGTGTTGTCCCTTGTGACTTGCAAGACTGTCTCTGCCTTGTTGTTGAGTTCCGTGCCGATATGCCCTCGCGCATTGTCGTCTCCTTTGTTGAGGTGAAGCACGGTCTGAATGTGAATATTCTGTTCACTCGTCCATTGCATCAGATCGCCCACCAACTTGGTAGCCTCCGTTGAGTTGTTGATGTCAAGCATCAAATCTCGAATGCCGTCAATGACTACCAGTCCCACGTTGGGCGTATGGTAGATGGCATAACGAATGATTTCTCTACGCTCGTTAGGGTCGGCAATGGCTCTGAGATGGCTGAACTTCAAATGCTCGGGTTCTCTATCAATTGGCAGTCCTGCCAATCGCAGAATGCGCTGCATCACGAGTTGGCAATGATAAGGGCTTTGCTCTGTGTCAAAGTAGAGGATATTCCTTTTCGATTCGGGGAATGAAGCCTTATACTCCAGCACTTGCCCATTGACAAGAGCTGCTGCAACGATGGCACTCACATTGAAAGTCTTCTTGGCTTTCGCCTTACCTGTCGATACACTGAAATTACCCAGCGTACCGATGATGGCTCCGCCTGCTTGCAGAACTACAGGCGGAAGCGAGAACTCGTCCGTAACATGGATAAGCGATGATTGCCAAATGTTTTCATAATCAGTCGTGTTCATCTTCGCCCTCCCGTCTTTCGTCCTGCCAATTCAAGTGCAAGGTCGGCATCAACAATAATCTTACGACCGACTTGTGTAATGGCACGGTTGATTTTACCACTCTGCTTTATACGGTTAGCCGTAGGCAAACTACACCCGAAGAGGCGTGCAATGCCTGCCAACCCATACACATATCGCCTTTCTTCTTTGGAGGAAGAAGTCTTTATTGATTCCCTGCTCGTGGACATATTACCATGTTGTGCAAGGAAAAGTAATTCTTCACCAGTCATCTGCCAAACAGGCTTGTCCAGTAATTCGTTTATCGTCATAATCCAATTGTTTTGAAATGAATAACTGCCCTTGCGCACAGGGCTTTCAGTCAGCTCTGACGATGCAAAAGTAGAGGGCTTTTGATGTTATTCCAAGAGGCAGGGATGCTGCGGGAAGTATAGGGAAATATGAGGAAATCATAAAGGCTCACCAAGCGTAAAACAGAAGTCTAAAATTGTACCTTGAGCGATAAACTCGCTATCAGATTTCGGTACTTTGATTGTATAGCAGAGAACAAAGTCCATTCCTTTATGTTAATGCTTAGAGTTTCTTCGTTTTATTGAGGCTAATTTCATAACTTTGTAGGTAAAATTAAAGAACTGTAACTTATGACCGCTCCTATACAGCAAATCAACAACGCCTTGCTACAATCTGTAGCGTATAATGTTTGCAGAGCACTCCATATATGTTGCATTTGATTGAAATACCTAAAGCAAGTTTAGAAACAGGTAACTTAATACAAGTCAGCCCGATTTGAAAACACTAATTGTTATAGTTAAACTTATAATAGTAGAGCTTTCTGCGTTGGTTAGAATGGATTGATGTAATATGGATGAAATTAAAACATACATAGCAGAAGAACAGAAATACCCATGTTTCATACAGGGGGATTCTTTGGAAGTGCTTAAAACATTTCCAGCTGAATCTATTGATTGCTGTATCACGAGCCCTCCTTATTGGCAAAAACGTCAATATGAGAATGGAGGCTTAGGCTTGGAGAATACTCCACAAGAATATATTGATAATCTCTTAGCTATAATAAGTGAAATTAAGCGCGTATTGAAAAAGACGGGGTCTTTTTGGCTTAATATAGGAGATTCATATCACAATAAATCTCTTCAAGGAATTCCGTGGAGAATCGCTTTAAATATGATAGACGATGGTTGGATCCTTAGAAATGATGTTATCTGGCACAAAATGAAAGGCGGGCTATCACCGAATAATGATAGATTCGGCTCTGTTTTCGAAAACATGTTCTTTTTTGTCAAAAACAATAGATACTTCTTTGATGCTGATGCCATCCGTTCCAAACCGCGGCAAAGTATTGTTAAAAATGGTGCGGTCGTGTCTGCTACAGGAGTTAGTGGCGTTCGCTACAAGCGGCAAATCGAATTGTCAACCAGTCTTTCGCTGGAAGAGAAGGACAACGCTCTTTCACAATTAGAAATTGTACTTGAACGTATTAAAAAAGGAGAGTTATCCGACTTCCGAATGATAATACGTAACGAGCAGAGGACGACCCACTCTGATTCCACAAAGGTTTCTGGCCGGGCAAAAGAATTGAAAGAAAAAGGATTCTATTTTCTTTATTACAATCCCAAAGGAACAATACCTTCTGATGTGTGGGATATCCTTCCAGAAGACACGCAGAAAAGAAAAATGCACTTTGCTCCTTATCCAGAAGAGTTGTGCATTATTCCGATTAAGGCGACTTGTCCTAAGGGTGGAATTGTTTTAGATCCTTTTGGTGGTACTGGAACTACAATGAAGGTTGCTTACGATTTAGAAAGGAAGTCAATAGGAATTGACCTATCTAACGAATATATTGAATTAGCAAAGAAAAGAATATGTCAAGAGTGTCAGAATTATTTACATTTTCGGTAAACAGAAACGACATAGATTGGGGCAGTATTGTCAAGGAACAATATTGTCCTTATTCTCAGAAGCGTTGTTTCAAAGTAAGGAAAAGCGAATCTCAAGTTTCAATTGGCACTTGCACGGTGAAATATGGCAAACATTTTGACGATGTGGTTATCTGCCCACATAGGTTGTTGGAGAGAAAGCAGATCTTTATTGATTGCTTGCATCTCCTAACATTTCATGCACCGGGTAATGAACTGCATTTGGTGTCAGAAGTTTCCATTCCAGGTGGTAGCGTGGATTACATACTTATTTCCACAGATTGCAACAGAAAAGTAAAAGACTTTGTTGGAATTGAACTCCAGACAATGGACACAACAGGTTCTGTGTGGTATGAGCGACAATTGGCACTAAAAGAGGTTGGTTTGAGAGTCAAAGAAAACCTTAAAAGAAAGTCCTTTGGCATGAATTGGAAAATGACAGCTAAAACCATTTTGGTACAATTGCATCATAAGATTAAGACATTTGAACACCTTAATCGCCATTTCGTTTTAGTTGTTCAAGATTGTTTGCTCGACTATATTAAGGAAGAATTTGCGTTTACCCATGTATCTGAGCAACCATTGATTGGTGATTCGATGCATTTTCATTCTTACAGATTGGCGGAGAACAATCATGGTTTTAAACTCGTTTTAAACCATCGATACAGCACAAATAGCGATGGTATTGCAAAACTATTGGGGTTAAATGCTAGCGCAAATGTAGATTTTGAAGAGATTGCTAAAATACTTGAAGGCAAAATCTCCGATGCGACAATCTTTACAATAGGATAGGGATATGTTTTCTTATTTGAGTTTAACGTATGATGACTACAATAAAATGGCTTATAGATCTTTTGAACGAGTATAGCGGATTGCTAACTTTTTGTGCAATCTTTGTGGCTATATGGACATTGTGGGTAACAAAAGCTGCTCTCAACCTTAAATGTGGCAATAAGGTTATAGGCTATTACAACATTGCAAGTTCTATAGAGTCAAGCACTCCTTATATAAGAGAGGTCGTACTTCAAAATATGAAGGATAAGGAAGTAGCCATACATGAAATTTATATTCGCTTTGGTAAAAATATATATCTTGATCTCTTGAATAAAGGACTGTACGATTACTATTTGCACATTTTACCACCATTGGGTACTTTGCAATTCAAGTTCGGTCCAGCATTTCGATATTGCAATGGAACAGAAACCGTAGATATGTCAGATCTGATTTTGGAAAATTCATATGGTAAATTGATTTTGGTGACAAATACCGGGAAAATTGAGGTTAAGAAAATCAAAACTGGATGGTCACCTCATGCTCAATACTTTAATAATTTCGGAATTCAAAATATTCAAACATACAAATATTATACACGTTCTTCTGTTTTTGGGAAAGATAGTCTTAGCACCCAAGCTATTGATTATTCGTCCTATGGAGATAGAGTCATATATCTGATAACGTTGAAAACCAAGGGCGTTGAATCAGAATATCGTATTTTTGATACAGACAAGCCACAAGTTCAAAAATTTGAACATGTAAAGTTTACAAAGCAAAGTTTGCAAAGTGAGCAAGCACTTCGTTCCTTCTTGAAATCTGAAAAGAAGAAAGGAAATGTTTCTTTTGATGATATAGTCAATGTCGTGGACTTTAGAGAACTTATAGAGAAAGATAGAGCCGAAGCACAAAAGTATGGCAGTTATACTCCTAAAGCAGAAAATTGGTTTGAGTTCTATATCTGCGACAAACTTCAGACCATCTGGTGGAATCTCAAATTCGACTACGAGAATTATAGTAAGGGTAATATAAGCAGCCACTATCATTATTGGTTCTTTAAATTATGGAAGAAATTTAAGAACAACAGAAAGGAGTAATCCATCTCAATGAGATTTACAAAAGAATACGTAACCATGCATCTCCGAGACCTCTGCAAAACCTCATATAGATAGCGAAATCATAAATATAACTCATTGATTATCAATAGTAGCTTTTGGGTGTAAAAAGACTTTTGCAGAGGTCTCATCTCCAATAAAAGGTCGCGTTTTAGAATTGAACGCCCGATGTACTATTGCGAATGACGTTGAATTCTTTCTTCTCAGCTTCAAACAAAAGATTCATCTGATTCGGTTTTAGAACAGCCTCCTTTTTAAAGGTAGTGAATTCCGGGTGTAATAAAGGGTGTAAATCACGTAACTCGTTGATTTACACCCTTGTTTGCGGAGAGAGAGGAAAATGAACCTTTTTCTCAACTCCTTGTATCATAGCAATTTATACTTTCCTGTTTTCTCTCTGTAACCAAATTGTAGCCACAAGAGAGTATTTTGAGAGTACCCATAGATACTGTTATGAGAAATACACACTTGTACTTATCGCGTTCAAAGGTACAAAAAATATGAACTGCCGCCAAATATTTGGTTGAAAATCTTTTAGAAAGATTCCGGCTACAATTTCAGTGCACGGTGCAAGCCCTTATATATAAAAGGGACTTGCACCGTGCACTGACGGTCTTTCCGTGTGTGAAACAATAAAAAATGCAAATAGTATCATATTGCCAACATTGGCAATCCAATATTCTTAAAAAAGGTTTATTTCTTTGGAACTTTGCACCTATAAATCAAATAAACAAACAAATATGGATAAGAAGATGATACCTCAAAAGGGAGAGGGACGCTTGTTTATCGTGCTTCCCACTCTTGAAATCATGCTGTCTTCTTGCGATAACAGCAAGATGAGAGCCCAAGTTGCCGGCATGGAGAATTCCAATTTCAGGAAGCATTGCAAGATGCAGACAGATTTGAGAATTGACACCTACACCAAATGCGCCTCCGCATTCGACATGGATGTACTTCTTTTGCATCTTCCCAAAGGAATGATAGAATCTTTGGTACATACCACCGAAGACAAAGACCATCGTTTCTTCACAATTGAGAAAGAAGACCTCATCTTTTTGTTGAACAGGCTCTGTCAGGTAGATCACAAAAGAATGATTCAACATATCATACTTCTTGCCAACCGTATAGTAAAAAAGCAAGACAACCTATCTACATTTCGTGATTTAATGGCAGCTATTGAGGAACTTATCCAAAAACTGATGCGTGATGACAGAGAATAACATGCTTCCTTCCGCCCTTTTGGAAGAAATACATTCCTTGAAAGAAAATATGGAACGGATTACAGGCTTCATCCTTGAACTGAAACAGGACTATGCCGTGTTGGAAGAAAAGATTGAGCTGAATTCTTCTGATGTCCTGCGACTTCTCGGCATATCCAGAGCTTCACTTGCGCGATGGAGAGACAGCAAGGTTGTCCCTTACCGTTATGTTTCCTGCAATCACGTGGTCTATCCCTTCAAAGGACTGTACATTGCAATCAAGACGGGACGCGCTTCCTTCAAAGGCTTTCGCAGGGTGGAAGCCCTTCAAAGGCTCAATGCCTACAAAGACGGTATATTGAAAGGCTATATGGGAGACTCACAAATTTTGTTTGAGGAACTATGAACATTAAGGAAGAAATCTTGGAACATACAAACAGGGGATTGGAGATCTTCAGTTTCTATATGCCGATTGACTTTGTTCCGAAACGGAATTTTCGAAATCCACTATATGAGGACAGACGGGCTTCCTGCAATATCTATTTTGACACGAGATCGAAGTGCTATCGGATGAAAGACTTCGGTAACGAAATGTATTCCGGCGATTGCTTTTGGTTCGCAGCCGCAATACAAGGCTTGGATATGCAGAGAGACTTTATGAGGGTATTGAAGATGATTATCAATGACCTGCAACTGAACATTCCATTACCGTACCATGATTGGAGCGAGAAAAGCAAGTCGAATGCCAATATTCCTCCCAAACCTCCCATATCCGTGAATGCCAGTAAGCAGGCAGGCTCCAAGAAATGGTTTAGGATCGCAGAACAATCTTACAAGGATAACGAACTTGGATTTTGGGCACGGTATGGTATCGGAACGAAAACCCTGCAGCGCTTTCAGGTCAAGTCCATAGCCCGTTTTGAGTCGGTTTCAAACCAAGGAAAGGCATATACCATTCATTCTTCTTCGGAAGAACCTATGTTCTGCTATTCCATGAGGAATTTTGTTAAAGTGTACCGTCCATTCAGTAAAATGCGGTTCTTGTATGGAGGAGAAAAGGCAGAAGATTATGTGTTCGGATTCGAGCAGCTGCCCAACAAGGGCGACATACTCTTCATCACGGGTGGAGAAAAAGATGTGCTTTCCCTCTCCGCCCATCATTTCAATGCTATCTGTTTCAACAGCGAGACTGCACAAATCCCGGAAAGCATAATCGAGAGCCTGCTGCTTCGTTTTCGCCACATCATTCTCTTATACGATACGGACGAGACCGGACTCAGGGAGGCTGAACGGCAAGCGGAAGTTCTGTCCACTTATAAGGTACTTACCCTGACGCTCCCCCTTCAAGGTATCAAAAGCGAGAAAGACATATCCGATTACTTTGCCTTAGGGCATAATGAAAAAGAATTGAGAGGGTTGCTGTCAGCCATGCTCTCCCAGATTTATACACAGACCATCATGATGTTACGTTCATGTGAAATAGACTATGACAATCCTCCCGATGCTTCAAAATCCATCGTAGCAGTAAATGGCGTGCCACTGGGTACGCAGGATAATCTGTTTTGCATCACGGGCGGTGAAGGAACGGGCAAGAGCAATTATGTGGCAGCCATTCTTGCCGGGGCATTAGGAACAGAGCGGTTACCTGCCGAGAGGACATTGGGATTGGAAATTACGCCCAACCCCAAAGGCTTGGCAGTATTACACTATGATACGGAACAGTCTGAGGCACAACTTCACAAGAATTTGGGTAAGACCTTACACCGTGCATCACTGAAAAACGTGCCAGAGTTTTATCACTCGCTGTATCTTGCCTCGCTCTCCCGTAAAGATCGCCTGAAACTCATCCGTGAGAGTATGGACTTGTTTCATCACAAGCATGGAGGCATCCATCTCGTGGTGATTGACGGCATTGCCGACCTGATACGATCAGCCAATGATGAGACGGAGAGCATTGCCATCGTTGACGAGCTTTATCGCTTGGCAGGGATATACAATACCTGTATCATCTGCGTGCTACACTTCGTGCCGAACGGTATCAAACTTCGCGGGCATATCGGCTCGGAGCTGCAACGCAAGGCGGCAGGCATTCTCTCCATTGAGAAAGACGACAATCCCGAATACTCTGTGGTGAAAGCTCTGAAAGTCCGTGACGGAAGTCCGTTGGATGTGCCGATGATGCTTTTCGGCTGGGACAAGGCAGAGGATATGCACGTCTATCACGGCGAGAAGTCCAAGGAGGACAAGGAAAAGCGCAAGACCGACGAACTTATTGGTGTTGTTAAAGAGGCTTTCCGAAGTTCTCTCAAACTCTCATACCAAGAACTGTGTGAGATTCTGATGCGTGAAATGGAAATCAAAGAAAGAACTGCGAAGAAGTATATTGCCTATATGAAAGAACAACGTATCTTGGCACAAGATACCAATGGTAACTATCAAAAAGGGGAACTATGCCGTACTTAGACCATCAGCCTGAAGACACATGGCAGAAACGCCTGTTTGATAAACTGAAGAATGTGGAAGACAAGCTCGACCGTCTGCTTGTCCTGCGGGAACAGGAAATAGATACGACAATCCGTCCTCCATTGAAACCGGAATACTTGGACATCATAGATGTCTCCAAAATCTTGAAGGTGGAGCAAAAAACCATTTATAACTGGGTTTGGGCAGGGAAAATCCCTTATCTCAAAGCCAATGGCCGATTACTTTTCCTTCGAGAAGAGATAGATGAAATGTTGCAGAAGCGAGACTTATGGTAAAAGCCTGTTTCATACAAGTATGTTGGGAATGTCTTCATATTCCATTTCATCCTCCTTTTTCTTACAATGGTTGTAATTTTATCCTGTATGTCAACTATTAGTTTACTTTCGGGAAAATAATTCAACCAATCGACTGTAATTAGCAAAGTCTTTTGTACCTTTGCGTTTGGTTTTAATTACAGCAAGTAAACTATGAGTGTACTAAAAGGAAAAAAAATAAACCAAATGCTTCAATCCGGGCAAAAGAACGGATTGCTGTTTGCGACATGGCTTGTAGAGCATGGCTATTCCAGGCAGTTGTTGAGCAGGTATCGTTCTTCCGGTTGGTTATCCTCTCTGTGTAAAGGAGTCATGTACCGCACAGGCGACACGCTGTCCGCTTTTGGTGCTTTGCAGTCCTTCAACGAACAGGTAGGAAAGAGTTTTCGTGTTGCAGCGCATTCTGCTTTGGAGCTTTGGGGCTTCAACCATTATGTTCCTATGGGCAAGCCTTTGTTAATGATATCAACGACAAGTGATAAGATGCCGCAATGGATGAAGCATGACGTTTTCGACCGTGAATTTAAGTTCTTCAAGACAGAAGTATTTGTCCGTGCACAGATAACAACTTTAACATATTTGGACTGGAGGCTGCTTATATCCTCCCCGGAGCAGGCTTTTATGGAATGTCTGTTGCTTACACCGCGACAATATGATTATATGGATTTATTTTATATCATGGAGCAGCTGACCACTCTGCGTCCAAATGTTGTCCAATCGTTATTGGAAACCACAAAACATTACAAAATGAAGAGGCTGTTTCTATATATGGCTGAAAAAGCGGGGCATTATTGGTATGAAGACTTAGACCTTACAAAAATAGATTTGGGGACACATAAACTCCAACTCGTCAAATCCGGTATATATATCAGCAAGTATAAGATGATTGTCCCAAAAGAATTAAACGATTATGAATGATCAACAATATAAAAAACAGGTGGCATTGTTACTACGCATTATGCCTTTGGTTTACAAGATAACGGATTTTGCAGTTCATGGAGGCACAGCTATTAACCTGTTCCACCAAAATTTGCCACGTTACTCGGTTGATATTGACCTTACCTATATTCCGATAGAGCCACGCACGGAAAGTTTGGAAAAGATAAATCAATATCTCGGAGAGCTGAAAACAAGTATAGAACGTGCCATTCCCGGAATACACGTGATACATAAATCCAAAGTATGGAAATTGCAATGCACGTATGATGGCGCCACGGTGAAAATAGAGGTAAATGGTACTAAACGGGGCATACTTGGAGAGGTTGAAATCATGGAACTCTGTCCGAGAGCGAAGGAAGAGTTTCAAGCCAACTGTAAGGCACGCATAGTTCCTTATTCTCAATTGTATGGAGGGAAGATTACAGCTGCCCTCAGCCGCCAGCACCCACGTGACATGTTTGACTGCAAATACATGAAAGACCAAACACTTGAAGATGTAAAAGACGGGCTCATCTTATGCTTATTGGGAAGCGACAAGCCTATCGTAGAATCTCTGTCTCCTAATAGCATAAACCAAGAGGAGGCACTTGAAAACCAATTCAGGGGAATGTCAGATATTCCATTTACCTATACAGACTATGAGCAGGCTCGCGAATCCATCATTAAAAAGGTAAATGACAGCCTTACAAATACAGATAAGGAATTCCTCGTTTCCTTTGAGGATGGAACACCACAGTGGGAGAAATGTTGCGCAGGGGATTTAAGCCAATATCCATCCGTACAATGGAAATTGCTGAATATAGGCAAACTCAAGAAACAGGCTCCCGATAAGCACAAAGAGGGAATAGATAAGCTAAAAGGTTATTTACAGGTATAGTGATAAAAGTCAGACATCCATATTGAATGTCTGACTTTTATTTAGCCCCTCGACATGTGTTTAGTGTCTCCACTTGGGTCTGAAACTCTGTAAACGGCTATCCTCTTCTTTATCTTGGACAGGATTGTTCTCATTTTTCATTTCGACAGAATAATTATTGTTGGGTAAATTCTCTTCTTGCTCCTTTTCTTCCGTTTCATCTTTTTCCTCCTCCGGTGGTGCAAGCGTAAGCGCAATCTTTCTGTCAAGTTCTGCTGCCTCCCTCTTGAGCGCACGCAGTTCGTCCTCTCTCTTCCATGATCCGTTGGCTATGTTGATGTAAACGTCCTTATTGGCTGCGACCTTTGCCATTTCCTTCTCATGCGACTCTATTACCTTTGGAATACGCTCCAAGGCATTAACGAAGTTCTGGCAGGCGAGTTTCGGGTCTGTTGCCAACTTACCGTTATTATAGGTATAGTAGATGCTTTCCTGTCCCTTGACAAAGAAGCGGTTCACAGAACAGTCGAACAAGTCCTTGGAAGTGCTCTCCGTCTTGACCATGACGGAAAAGCCGTATATCTCACCGATTTTGTTGTACTCGCCCTTGGTTCGTGCTTTCTCGTCTATCTCCTGCAGGCGTGCAGCAATAGCCTTGATGTCGGTACTGTCTTCCACACCCTTGATTGTCAGTTTATTGACAGGTAATCCCTCGGTATCACGCTCCACGCGCTGCTCAAAGAGAGCCAGGTCAGACTGTGCCTCCTTGATTTTGTCCGTATGGAAAGACACGGAACTCTCAATCTCTGCCAGCTTGCCCGTTGCGGCATCACGCTCACGGAGGAAGTTCTTACGCTCTGATTCCAAGGTGGTAATCTTCTTGTCAAGTCTTGCTTTTTCCAAAAGGTCGGTATTACCCGAAAGTACGGCCACGTACTCTGAGAAGTTCATGCCGCTGTCCTCGTCCATTGAACCCTCGTCAATGGTACGACTGCCAAGCTGGTTACTTTTTAGCTGATTGATGAAGAGTTGCTTGTTATGCAAAAGGTTGAACTTATAACTGTCCAAGGAACGTTCCACGGCATAGATAATCACATCGACCTTGTTGTCGGCAAACTCCTTGGCAACAAGATTTCCTTTACGGATGGCACGCCCGTTACGCTGTTCCAGATCCGATGGTCGATCGGGTAGGTCAAGGGCATTACTGCCCTCTTCCCCCCTAAGAACCGTAC
>OGIX01000710.1_pt1 | contig 20019 bp, 18 predicted proteins | sample 1571901 | NCBI WGS metagenome assembly OGIX01 (sample SAMEA2582102, study PRJEB24529) | metagenome | biome: Human gut stool | place: China | collected 2011
TAAAGAGATTTAATTTCTATTATAGAGTAATATGTAACTACTAAATTAGTAATTAAAAAACTATTAATAAAGAATTTAATATTATTTCTATTTATACATATATAAGAAACAGTATAGAAAATAAATATGTAAAAAGAGAATCTTATACTATGAACGATACTTAATCTCTTATCATATGCAATAAATATAGAGAGATATAATACTATATTTAGTATTATTAAGCTAACGAGTATTTTTTGAGAATATATTGTTTTTATTATGTTAAGGACTCTTTTTCGCTCTGACTTAAGAAATAAAAAAGCTATTAATTGAATTAAAAAAAGTAGATAGATTAAAATATCCGTATTAAACTTACTAGAACTTAATATTAGTGGGTTTAACACTATGAACAATAATGTTATAATCTGAATTAATCTAATATATATTTTCATAAGTGACCTCATTTATATTAAAATATAAGAGCTATTACATATTTATTAATATAATTTAATTTTATGTAATAGCTTTATAGTATTATTATCTTGGAATTAATCCAATTTTCTTTTGAATTTTTCTTAATGTTTTATTAGCTACATAATTAGCTTTTTGTGCACCATTTTTATAAATTTCTTCTAAATAACTTTTATCAGATAATAGAGAGTTTACTCTTTCTTGCACTGGTGCTAATTCAGCAATTATAATATCAGCAACATCTTTTTTTAAGTCAGCATAACCTTTGCCCAAATAATATGTAACCACATCTTCTGGAGTAGTATTCTTTATAGCACATATTATATTAATTAAGTTTTTAACACCAGGTTGTTCATCAGTATAATTAATAACACCTATACTATCAGTTACAGCTCTAGAGATTTTTTTTCTTATGATATCTGGAGAATCCATTATTAATATATAAGAATTAGGATTTTCTTCAGACTTAGACATTTTTTTAGTTGGATCTTGTAAGTCCATAATTTTAGCTCCAACTTTAGCTATATATGGATCTGGAATTGTAAAAGTATCACTATAAGTTGAGTTAAATCTAGCAGCTAAATCTCTTGTCAATTCTAGATGCTGTTTTTGATCCTGTCCAACAGGAACTAAATCTGTATTATATAGCAAGATATCAGATGCCATTAATGTAGGATATGTAAATAAACCTACTCCAATGGAGTCGCCGAACTTTTTAGATTTATCCTTATATTGAGTCATCCTACTTAATTCTCCCATATATGTGGAACAATTTAATAACCAAGCAGCTTCACTATGTGCTGGAACATGAGATTGTATAAATAAAGTATTTTTATCGGGATTAACTCCAGCAGCTATATATATTGCCAAAACTTCTAAGGTTCTTTTTCTTAAATCTTTAGGTTCTTGTTTAACTGTGATTGCATGTAAATCAACTACACAATAATAGCAATCATATTCCTCTTGTAGGGATACCCAGTTTTTTATAGCGCCTAAATAGTTACCTAAGGTAAGATGTCCAGAAGGTTGAATACCACTGAATATTACTTTTTTTCTTTCGGAGTTATTATTCTCCAAATAAAGCACCTCTTTTCTATATATGAATTTTTTATATGTTATAGTTAAAATTATAGGTTTTAATGATTTTAATGTCAATCTATGACCAAAGGAAAAGTGTTAACTTAATAAATATTATAAAAATTATGGAGTGAAATATTAATAATTACATATAACTATTGAATAAAGAAGAAATTTATATTAATATATAGTTAGTTCAAAAAATGAACAAGGGGGCGTAGAGATGGAAGATAGACACTTAGTTATTAAAGTTTTAAGTGAGAAACCAAATATAAATCAAAGGCAATTAGCAAAAGAAGTCGGAGTATCTTTAGGAAAGATAAATAGCATAATAAAAGAAGCTATAGAAGATGGATTAATTAAAAGAGTTAATAATGAGCAGGATAATAAGTACATAATAACTCAAAGAGGAAATGATGAGTTATTAAATGCACTAAAAGAGATAAAGGATACAAAATTAATAATAAATAAAGAGGAAAAGTATGGGGTTAAGCAAGCTGTTATTTTAGCAGCTGGAAGAACTATATTTGATGTTCCAGTTGGATTATTGGAGATAGATAACACTTTAGTTGTTGAAAGACATATAAAAACTTTAAAGGAATGTGGAATAAATAAGATTGTGATAGTAACAGGATATAATAGTGAAGCTTTTGAAGAAAAGATGAAAAATGAAAGTGGAATTATTCTTGTTAAGAATGATAAATATAAATGGACAGGTACTATGAAATCACTTTCTATGGCTGAAAGTCATATAAATGATGATTTTATATTAATAGAAAGTGATTTGATTCTTGAAAATATAGCAATTCCACAGATATTAAATAGTATTAATAGAGATTGCGTTTTAATAACAAATGAAAGTGGTTCTGGAGATGAAGCTTTTGTTCAATTAGAAGATAATTGTTTATTTAAGATGGCAAAGGATGTTCATCAGTTTAATAGAATTGATGGGGAAATGATAGGTGTAACTAAAATATCATATAAGCTATTTAATATGATGCTTAAGGAATATGAAAGAAATATTAACCCATATTTAAATTATGAGTATATGTTATTAGACATGGCTAGAAACTATAAGGTACATTGTTTAAAGATTGATGATTTATTATGGGGAGAGATAGATAATGAAAAGCAATATAATTATATTAAATCTTACCTTTATCCAAGAATAAAAAGAAAAGATTTAGAATTTGAAAAGGAAGCTATAAAGAATATAATATCATCAGTATTAGATATAGATAAAGCTAATATTAATGATGTTATTCCAGCAGGTGGAATGACTAATAAAAATTATAAGGTAATTATAAAAGGTGAAAGTTATATTTTAAGAGTTCCTGGCTTAGGAACAGAAGAAATGATAAGTAGAAATAATGAGATGGAAAATTCTAACTTGGCATCTTTAAAGGGATATAATGCTGAAACTTTATATTTTAATCAAGATAGTGGGATAAAAATAACTAAGTTCATAGAAGGTGCAGAAACATTAACAGGAGCATCTGCTAAGAAGGAAGAAAATATGAAGTTAGTTACTAGCATATTAAGAGAGCTTCACAATTCAGATATGAATATGGTTAATATATTTAATCCTTTTGAGGAGTTATTAAAATATGAAGATATACTAAAAGGGAATACTGTTAAATATTACGATGAATATAAAGAAACAAGAGAGAGGGTTTTCTGTTTAGATGGATTAATGAAGGAATATGGTTCTGAATTAGTACCATCTCATAATGATACTGTTCCTGAAAACTTTATAAAGGATGTAAATGGTAGACTTTACTTAATAGACTGGGAGTATAGTGGATTAAATGATGAAATGTGGGATTTAGCAGCTCATTCTATTGAATGTAATTTTACAAGCGATGAAGAAGAGCTATTCTTAAATTTATACTTTAATGGAAATCCAGATAGAGAAAGTAGATTAAGAATATTAATGAATAAAATATGCCAAGACTTTTTATGGGCAGTGTGGACTTTAGTTAAGGAAGCAGAAGGCGATGATTTTGGAAGTTATGGAGTAGACAGATTTAATAGGGCTAAAGCTAATTTAGATTTATTATTTAAGGAATTGAGGTAAAATTATGGTTTACGGATTATTATCAGGATTATTATGGGGGTTAGATACTGTTTTGTTAGGAATAGCATTAGCGATGTCTCAATTTGTTTCTACTGAGCAGGCTATATTTTTAGCTCCTTTTGTAAGTACTTTTTTACATGATGCATTTTCATCTATATGGATGGCTATATATATGATGTTTAAGAGAGAAATAAAAAAGACTTTTAACGCAGCAAAGACTAGAAGTGGAAGATTTATAGTTTTAGGAGCGCTTTTAGGTGGACCTGTAGGAATGACAGGATACCTTTTAGCTATTAAGTATATAGGACCTGCATATACTGCAATAATATCTTCCTTATATCCAGCCGTAGGAGCTTTATTCTCTTACATTTTCTTAAAGGAAAAGATGAAGCCAATATCAATATTAGGATTATTTATAAGTATATCTGGAATTATAGCTTTAGGATATACTCCGGGAGGAGAAGTAAATAATATGCTTCTAGGTTTTGCTTTTGCAATACTTTGTGTTGTAGGTTGGGCATCAGAAGCTGTAATTTGTGCATATGGAATGAAGGAAGATGAAATAACACCAGAGCAATCACTACAGATAAGACAATTAACTTCTGCAGTTACCTACGGATTTGTTATAATACCAATAGTAAAAGGTATTAAGTTTACTATGTCAGTAGTTCCAACAACAGCAACAGTTATTATAATTTTAACAGCTTTAGCAGGAACGGCTTCATATGTATTCTATTATAAAGGAATTTATAAGCTTGGAGCTACAAAGGCTATGGCTTTAAATATAACTTATTCAGCATGGTCTATAATATTTGGAGTTATATTATTAAAAAATGCTTTAGATTTAAAAATGATAGTATGTTGTATATGTATTATGGTTGGATCTGTAATGGCAGCAGGTGATATAAAAGAAATTGTTGAAGTTTTTAAGGTGAAAAAAACTACAAAGGGAAATGTGTAGAGTGAAGAGGAGATAATTATTATGAGAGCTATTTTATTAGCAGCAGGAATGGGAACAAGATTAAGACCTTTAACATTAGATACACCTAAATCTCTAATAGAGGTAAATAAAAAACCTCTATTAGAAAGACAAGTGGAATTTTTAAAGGAAAAAGGAATAGATGAAATAATAGTATTAACAGGATATCTAAATGAAAAGTTTGAATATCTTAAAGAAAAGTATGGGGTAAAGTTAGTTTATAATGATAAGTACAATGTATATAATAATGTGTATACTATGTACTTAGTTAAAGAATATTTAGCAGATTCTTATGTTATAGATGCAGATGTATATATAAATAGAAATTTTATAGATAATAAAGTTAAAGATTCAACTTATTTCACTGCTTACAAAAGAGATGTTAAAAATGAATGGCTATTAAATTTTGACGATAATAAAAAAGTTCAAAGTATAGATATAATAAGTGGAGAAGGCTATATTCTAAGTGGAGTATCTTATTGGAGTTTAGAAGATGGAAAAGCTATAGCTAAGGAGTTAGAAAAGGTTATAGAAGAAGGTGACTTCAAAGATTTATATTGGGATGATATAGTTAAGAGTAACTTAGATAAGCTTAATGTCCATATAAATATAATAAATGAAGATGATATATATGAGATAGATAATCTTGAAGAGCTTGAAGCGGTAAAGAGAATAGTTGAGAAATAGTTATAATACAAAAGCCCTAACCAATTAAGGTTAGGGCTTATTTTATGCAATTATCTTCTTTCTCTGTTAGGTCTTTGAGATTTTCTAGCTTTTCTACATTCAGGACATCTAACTGGATCATTTTCAAATCCTTTTTCTTTATAGAATTCTTGTTCTCCTACTGTGAAAATAAATTCCTTTCCACAATCTTTACAGATAATCTTCTTATCTTCCATTTTAAAATACCTCCTAGAAATTCTTTGGGTTAATCTCCATAATTCCATAATTACCTATACACCCCAAATGAATTTAAAGGGTAAAGACTAGTTTATCTTATTATAAGAGAATTTCCAAATTTTTGATTACACTATCATTATAGCATAATATGGTATAAATGCAATTAAAATACTAATGATATTTTTAATTATTTTTTACTAGTTTTATGCACACTTATTTGGAATGATAAGAAAGCTATAAGTGGCACTATTACAAAGATTACAAGGTTAACGTATTGGTAATATTTCAGTATGTTAAATAGGGTATAATTGTTTCGTGATAAGAAGCAAGCTAGTATAAAGATAGCTATTGAATACACAGTTATAAAAACTTTTTTGCTTTTTATTTGCTTCTCATAAATTAGATATATACCGCAAGTAGCAATTAAGTATTTAAGAAACATTCCTATGACAGTTTGGAATACAAAAAAGAATTCTCCAAATTCTAAAAAGCCTCCGATTTGAACAAGTTGACTTTGCACATATTCAGGATAGAATATATTGCTAGCTCTTAAAGGTCCAAATGTTGCAAGGACTCCTATCATAGAATAGATACAAATGAATCCAATTATTAATAAAGCTATAAAACTATGCTTTTTTAGCTTGTTATTCTTATTTAGGTATTTTAAATATGGTAATGTAATTACAAATGCTGAAAGAGAGCCTATTATTAGTAGGGATGTTCTTAAAAGATCAATACCTAATCCATTACCGAATACAGGCATTATATATTTCATGTTTTTATACTTTTCTGTTATTAATGATAGATTTATAAAATTAACTATTAATGAACCGGAAGTTAATATAATAAAAATTAGCAGTGTGGTAAATCTTTTTCCTATTATAAAGAAAGATGGTAATAGGAAGAATATTAAAATATACCAAACTGGGGTTTCTATGAAAAAGTTTGTTTTTATAGCATTTGCTTCCACTGTTGCAGCTTCAAGTGCAGCTAAAAAAAGCCCTATTGAAAATACAAATAATAGTATATTACCTAGTGGTTTTGAAAGGCCTAAGGTGAAAATTTGAGTTAAATCATAAGTCTTTCTTGAATCCATAATATATATTAGGTACATAGCAAAAAGTAGAAAGACTATATATGCTATTATTGTATAAATCCATGTATCCCTTCCCCCTTCAGATATAAATAATGAAGAATATGTTTTAAAGGAGATAAAGGTTACTCCAAATATAAAAAGTACAAAGTGTTTTGCTGATAATTTACTCATATTTAACCTCTCTTTTTCTATCTTTAAAGTTTACTCTACTTATTATTAGCTAAAAAATGAATATTAAACCTATCTAGAGGAATAATATCTTTAGGTGATGAAGATGAATAAACTAAAGAAAATTAAAGATAATTTTGAAGGTTGTTTTGATGTAAAATATAGGGATATTAAAACTATATTGGGAGATGCAACTTTAATCTTTATTGATGATCTATGCAATGGAAGTTGGCTAATGGAATATACAATACTCCCATTAAGAGGATTTGGAAAGCTAAAGGATAGTAACATAACTACACCTCAAGATCTTTTAGATAAGGTTCTTGATATGAATATGGCTGGACTTGCAAAAGATTTAGATGATGCAATAAATCATATATTGCAAGGTGATGCAATTTTAGTATATGAAAAGTTCGAGGAAATAATATATTGTGAAGCTAAAAACTTTCCGAGAAGGGGGATTAGCATCCCAGAAACAGAGGCCGTATTAAAGGGCCCTAAGGAAGGGTTTAATGAGCTTATAGTGGATAATGTGGCGCTTATAAGAAGAAAGCTTAAAAATCCTAATCTTAAATTTGAAACTGTAATATTAGGAGAAGAGTCTAATACGGCTGTTGCAATAACGTATATTAAAGGAGTAGCACCAGATGAATTAGTTAATTCAATAAAAGAAAAGATTAAAGGTTTAGATTTAAGATTCATTTTAGATACAAATTATATAGAAGCTAATTTAAAGGGCCAAAAATCTTTCTTTGATACTGTAGGTTATACTGAAAAACCAGATGAAGTTGCAGCAAAGCTAGTAGAAGGGAGAATAGGGGTAATAGTTGATGGAACGCCATTTGTTATAACTGTACCGTACTTCTTCTTAGAAAATTTTCAAATGCCTGATGATTATTACTTAAATAGATATTATACAAATTTCAATCGTATTTTAAGATGGATAGCATTTTTTGTAGCTGCATTTTTACCAGGGTTATATGTAGCAGTAATAACATATCATTTTTCTATGATACCAACGCTATTTATTTTTAGATTAGCAGTATCCAGGGCTGGGGTTCCTATTCCAACATTCATGGAAGTTTTAATAATGATGTTTGCATTCCAATTTATAAAAGAAGCAGGATTGAGGTTACCTCATCCAATAGGTAGTGCAATGAGTATAGTATCGGCACTTATATTGGGAGATGCAGCTGTAGGGGCAGGAATAGCTTCAAGAATAACAATAGTTATAATAGCACTTAGTACTTTAAGTTATTTCTTAATTCCTAAGATACAAGGGGCATTATCTTTCTGGTCAATAATAATATCTTTAGCTAGTGCAGCTTTTGGATTACCAGGTTTTTTTGCAGGATCATTAATATTTATAACACAGATATGTGAATTAGATTCCGTTGGATATCCATTTTTATTCCCTATGGGAAGTACAGAGCAGTATAGTTTTAAGGATGTATTTTTCAGAGGTCGGTTAGATAGGATATCAAAGAAGATTATAAGTAGGAGGGAAAAAGTTGATTAGAAAGTTTAGAGCATTAGGTCTTTTAGGTATCATACTTTTGTCTCTTTTGCTAACAGGATGTTTTAATTATAGAGATATTAATAGAGTAACCTTCAGCACAAGTATTATATTTGATATTGATGAATTAGGAAGAACTATTATTTATTTAGATTGTATAAAGCCTTATAGAAGTACTAACGATAGTTCAGATAAGGGGCGAAGGATAATTTATAAGGGTGAAGGGAAAACTGTGGTTGAGGCTTTAAGTAATATAAATATGATATCTGGTTATAAGTTAAACTATACTCAAACTAAGGCATACATATTTACAGAAAGGGCAGCCCAAAAAGGAATAAAGAAATTCTTAGATCTAATAAATGATAATAATCAATTTCAGATGAAGAGTAGCGCTTTTGTATATTATGGGGATGTACAGGAACTATTAAAGACTACATCAAGTGATGAAGAGTATTTAGGATTATTTTTGAATGAGTTAGTTAAAACAGATAATGATGATATTAAATTTATAAAATCGAATATAAACTATTATTTAAGTAACACACTTATGGGAAGTAATACTTTAATGTTATCAGCAATGGATTTAAAGAAGGATGCTATAGATCAAAAGGTAGAAATTAAAGGTGGAGCTGTATTTAAGAATAATAAGTTAGTAGAAAATATTCCTTTAGAAGATACAATTGCATACAATCTTTTAACACGTAATTTAAGGGATGGAAATTTAGAAATCCCTAATCCTCAAAGTAATGATGGATTTATAACTCTTCAAATATTAGAAAGCAATGTTAAAGATAGCTTAAAATATGAGGATGGTAAGTTTAAGTTAATTAAGAATATAGAAATTGCTGTATCTGTAGCAGAAGCACAAGAACAATTTGTAGTAGATAGCGATGTTTTAAATTATATTACTAAAAATGAAGAAGCTTTTATAAGTGAATATGCAAAGTTTATTTTTAATAAATATAAAGATAAAGATTTAGATTTATTTGATGTAGAAAGAATGGTAGAGGTTTATTATCCAAAGAGTGAAGTTGCTAATCCACTAAAGTATACAGATATAGAGGTTAATACTAAAGTGAAGATTAAAGGTACAGGAGTTACTAGAAATAGCCTTTAGATAATTTACAGTTGAAAAATTTGAATTATAAATTGATGAAGAAACTGCTTTATGCGGTTTCTTTTATTTTATTAAAAAATAATTTATAATCTATAATTTTTATTGAAAATAGGGCATTTTTACAAGTAATTGAATATTATATAGTATACCAATATTTTGGGGCTTGGGTATGGATGAAAAAAAATTATTATCTATAATTTCAAAAGGCGAAGGAATAAAAGTAGACTTTAAGAGAGAATTGTATTTAAATTATGAATCTTGTAAGAAGGAATTAGCTAAAGATGTATGTGCTATAGCAAATTCTCGAGGGGGAAGAGGATATATCATAGTTGGTGTAGAAGATAAAAGTAGAGAGATTGTTGGAGTTAAAGATATAGACTCTCTAAATGAAGAAAAGATACAGCAAATAGTATCTAGTAGATGTGAACCGCCTATACCAATAATGGTAGAGATAGTAGAAATACAAAATAAGAAGATAGGAATAATTATTATTTATGATGGAGGGCAAAAGCCTTATCAGATTAGAGAGACAGGTGCCTTTAATATACGTAGAGGATCAACAACTGATACTATGAGAAAAGAGGAGTTAGTAGCATCATTTGAGGAAAATTTACTTTTGATAGTTGAGACATGTCCCATAATGAAAAGTAGAATAGAATTTTTAAATATGGAGCTAGTAAGTAAATATTTTCAAAGTAAAGGAATATATATAAATAAAGAGAATGAAAAATATCTCTTAGAAAGTGCAGGTATTATATATTTAGATACAAGTAATAGGATTTATAGATGTACTTTAGGGGGATTATTAGTATTTTCAGATATAAATAATATATGCATTCCACAAAATATGGTGAAAATAATTGACAAAAGAGAGAGCTATAAAGATAACGTTATCACCATAGGAGGGAATCTTTTAAACATAATCCACGAGACGGAAAAGGAACTAAGAAATATATTAAAAGTGGGTTATCCTATAGAAGCTGTTATGGAAGCAGTAAAGAATGCAGTACTGTATAGGGAATATTCTATTTTCAATAAGATGATAGAAGTAATAATAACAAAAAAATCAATTATTATTTTGAGTCCAGGTCAGATGATTATTAAAAATAATAAAGGTAAGAATATAAAATATAATAGTAGAAATATGTGGATATATGAAAAGCTAATATCTTTAGATAAAGATAATACCTTTACTAATGATGGGTTTGGAATTAAAAGAATGAAAAATGCTTTTAGAGGAAAGGGGTCTGTGCAATTAATAAACTCAGCTGTTGAGGATTGTTTTAAAGTAATCTTACCGTACTATCAAGATGAATAATAAAAGATTATTTGAGAACAATAGAGTTAAGGAAAAGTTAACAATTGGACGTAATAAAAATTTTCAATAAGTCAATAATTAGATGTATAAACATCTATAATAATTTAATAAAAGGAGTGATTCCAATGATTCAAGTTTTTTGTGCAAGAAGAGGTTCAGGAAAGACTAAGAGATTAATAGAACTAGCTAATAATCAATATCTAGAATCAAAAGGAGATTCAGTTTATATCGATGACGATTGCAGACCAATGTTTCAATTACACAGTGGAATAAGATTTGTAGAAACTAATGAGTTTAGAGTTTGTGATTGTGATAGTTTTTATGGAATGCTTTGTGGAATAATATCATCTAACTATGACATAGAAAATATTTATATCGATGGTTTATCAAATATAGTTAAATGTACTATGAAAGAATCTACAGAATTGTTTAAGAAAATTGCAGGTATAACTGAGAAGTTTGGAATTAACGTATATATTAATGTGAATGTAGATAACAGTGAAGAAGTGCCAGATTGCATTAAGGAGTATGTTGCATAGAACGGAAAAAAATCAACTTAATATAAAAGATAAAGAGGAGTTGCAATAGCAACTCCCTTTTAAGTTTTGTGCTCCTTTTGATAGGTAACTTACTGAATTAAACATAGCCATTAGTAAAGTGAATTTGTAACATATACAAAGATATCAGAACTATTTGCGAATCAAATCTATAATTTACTTAAGGTACTATTACTATTTTAAAAAGTTTTCTTGATAAAGAAACTTTTTAAAGATATACTAATATGTAGAGAAAAACGTAGGAGGTTAGTGTGATGGCTAATGTTTTAGACGAATTACTAGATCGTGGATATATAAAACAATTTACTCATGAAGATGAGACTAGAGAATTATTAGAAAAGGAAAAGGTTACTTTTTATATAGGGTTTGACCCAACAGCAGATAGCTTACATGTAGGACACTTTATAGCAATGATGTTTATGGCTCATATGCAAAAGGCAGGACATAGACCGATAGCTTTACTTGGTGGTGGAACAGCTATGGTTGGAGATCCATCAGGAAAGACTGATATGAGATCAATGCTTTCTAAGGAGCAAATAGCTCATAATGTTTCATGTATTAAAAAGCAAATGGAAAAGTTTATAGATTTCTCAGATGATAAGGCTATATTAGTAAACAACGCTGATTGGTTACTAAACTTAAATTATGTTGACTTCTTAAGAGAAGTTGGAATGCATTTCTCTGTAAATAGAATGTTAACAGCTGAGTGTTTCAAACAGAGATTAGAAAAGGGTCTTTCATTCTTAGAATTTAACTATATGTTAATGCAAGGATATGATTTCTACGTATTAAGCGAAAAATATGGATGTAAAATGCAACTTGGTGGAGATGACCAATGGTCAAACATGTTAGCTGGTGCAGATCTTATAAGAAGAAAATCACAAAAGCAAGCAATGGCTATGACATGTACACTTTTAACTAATAGCCAAGGCCAAAAGATGGGTAAAACAGTAGGGGGAGCTTTATGGCTTGATCCAGATAAAACATCACCATTTGACTTCTATCAATATTGGAGAAATGTTGATGATGCAGATGTTGAAAAATGCTTATCATTATTAACATTTGTGCCAATGGATGAGGTAAGAAGATTAGGAGCTTTAGAAGGTTCTGAAATAAATAAAGCTAAAGAAGTATTAGCGTTTGAAGTTACTAAACTTGTTCATGGAGAAGAAGAGGCTACAAAAGCTCAAGCTGCTGCTAGAGCATTATTTGCAGGTGGAGCTGATATGAGTAATGTTCCAACTGTTACAATATCAAAAGAACTTCTTGGAGCTTCAATATTAGATATAATGGCTCAAACTAAGATAGTACCATCAAAGGCTGAAGGTAGAAGACTTATACAACAAGGTGGATTATCTTTAAATGGAGAAAAAGTAACTGATATTGCAAGAACATTAACAGAAGCTGATTTAAAAGATGGAGAAGCTTTAATAAAAAGAGGTAAGAAAAACTATAATAAAATAGTAGTAGAATAATATTTTAAAAGAAGAGTTGCTATTAGCAACTCTTTTTAGTTAATAGTAAATAATTTAGAAGCGTATTTTATAAATACCATAGAAACCTTATCAGAAGTTATTAAATTTATTTATATGATTATTAATTATATAAAGTTAGTTAATAATTAATAATGTATGATAAAAATATTGCAGTGAAATTAATAAGAATATAATATAAATTATGGAACGAAGATTTTATAAAAGGAGAAAATTTAATGGCTTTATATGCGATATCAGATTTGCATTTGGCTTTTAATGTTGATAAGCCTATGGACATCTTTGGAGAGAGATGGTTAAATCACGATGAAAAAATAAAGAAGAATTGGGAAAGTAAAATTAATGAAGAAGATACTGTTCTTATAGCTGGAGATATTTCTTGGTCTATGAGAGCTGAAGATAGTAAGTATGATTTAGATTGGATAGATAAGCTACCTGGAAAGAAGATTATATCTAAAGGAAATCATGATTATTGGTGGCAAAGTATTAGCAAACTAAATAAGATGTATGAAAATACTAAGTTTATACAAAATAATTTTTATTCTTATGAGGATTATGCTATTTGTGGAACTAGAGGATGGACATCGCCAGATAATGATAAGTTTACTCAACATGATAGAAAAATATATGATAGGGAACTTATTAGATTAAGATTATCATTAGATATGGCAAAGAATGCAGGATATTCTAAATTTATAGTTATGGTTCATTATCCACCTACAAATGAAAATTATGATGAAACTGAATTTACTAAAGTTTTTAAGGCGTATGGAGTGGAGAAGGTTATATATGGTCACCTTCATGGACCATCAAATTTTAAAATAAAGAATGATACAGTAGATGGAGTAGAATATATAAATACATCCTGTGATTTTATAAATTTTGATCCAATAAAATTACTATAAAAGTGAATTTAACCTATATAGCTTTATATAATATAATTACATAAATATATTATTTTGGTATAATGGAACAGTGAGTAAAATTAAGGGTGGTTTACAAATGGCTATACAAAATTGGAAAACTTTCTTATTGCCTTATGAACAGGCAGTTGAAGAGCTAAAAGTAAAATTGAAAAGTTTAAGAAAAGAATATAGAAAAAGAAATGAATATTCGCCGATTGAGTTTGTTACAGGAAGAGTGAAGGAAGTATCTAGTCTTTTAGAAAAAGCTAATAAATTTGGAATACCTTTAGATAGAGTTGCTCAAGAGATGGAGGATATAGCTGGCATAAGAATAATGTGTCAGTTTGTTGATGATATTGACAAGGTTGTAGAACTTTTAAGAGTTAGAAAAGATATGCAAATACTCTACGAAAAGGATTATGTAAGGAATGTAAAGTCAAGTGGATATAGAAGTTATCATGTGATAATAAAGTATTTAGTAAATATGGCAGATGGACCTAAAGAGATATTAGCAGAATTTCAAATAAGAACTCTAGCTATGAACTTCTGGGCTACTACTGAACATTCTCTAAATTATAAGTATAAGCAGCACATTCCAGATGAGATTAAAATTAAATTAAAAAGGGCAGCAGATGCAGCATTTAATCTTGATGAGCAGATGCTTGAAATAAAAGATGAAATAAAAGATGCTCAAAAGTTATTTGAAGTTAAATCAGATATTATTTCAAATATCATGAATAATATTTTAACTTTAATGTCAGCGGGGAAAGTCGCTGAAGCAAGTAGATATCAGGTAGCATTAAACAGACTTATTGAAGAAGGAGAAGTTTATGAACTATCCAATCTTCTAAAAATGATAAAGAAAGATATTGAAAAGTATAAAGAGAACTAACGAAAGGTGAGTTTATGAGCTGTATATTTAAGATAAAAGAGGGATTTAATAGTTTTACTAATACCGAAAAAAAGTTAGCTAATTATATTCTGAAAAACAAAGAAGAAGTTGTTAATCTTTCAGCACAGGAATTGTCAGATAAAGCTGATATATCTCCAGCAGCAGTAGTAAGATTTTCTAAAACCTTAGGCTATAAAGGCTTTACTGCATTAAAGGTTGACTTAGCTAAGGAAAGAGACGAAAGGGAAAATGATACTAGTGTAATAATAAGTGCAGATGATTCAATAAAAGATATTATAAGAAAAGTTAAGGTATCTAATACATCAAGTATAGAAGAAACAATAGGACTTTTAAATATTGATGTAATTAAAGTAGCGGTTGAAGCTATGGTAAATGCTAATAGGATATATTTATTTGGGATAGGGGCTTCAGGACTTGTTGCAATGGATTTACAACAAAAACTTCTTAGAATTAATAAAAATACTTTATATCAAATGGATCCACATACTCAAATAGCATCGTCAGTTCATATTGAAGATGCTGATGTAGCTATAGGAATAAGTTATAGTGGAGAAACTAATGAAGTAAATGTTCCATTAAAGATAGCAAGAGAAAATGGTGCAAAGACTATTGCAATTACAAGATATAATAAAAACTCCTTATCAAAGATAGCAGATTATACTATATACTTACCTAACGATGAGAAAGATTTAAGGGTTGGAGCTATAACTTCAAGAATAGATGCATTAACAATAATCGATATCTTGTATCTAGGTGTTGCAAAAAATAACTTTGAGAGAACAAAAAATGATATAAAGAGAACTAGAGATATAATAGAAAAAGTTAAAAAATAGATAATAAGCATTGAAAATTTGTAAAAGTTAATTTTCAATGCTTATTTTTTTATTAAATAAGTTACAATTTGAAATTAATTTTTTAATAAGTTTATGAATATAAATAGATGAACTATAGAAATTTAGAAATAAAATTTCTTAAATAATAAAAAAATATTGAAATTTTATTTGAATAATTATATAATGTTAATATAAAGCTGAGGGGAGAAGTTTGTATGGAGATAAATTTACAGAGATTAGATACAGAAAAAGTAAATGAAAATAGTAAGAATATAGATAATGTATCTACCTTAGAGATGATTTCAATTATAAATAATGAAGATAAGAAGATTGCTTTAGCAGTTGAAAAAGTATTACCTTGTATAGCAAATGTTATTGATGAAACTTACGAAAGAATTAAAGACGGAGGAAGATTAATATATGTAGGTGCTGGTACATCAGGAAGATTAGGAATTTTAGATGCTTCAGAATGCCCTCCTACGTATGGGGTTGATTTTGAATTAGTTCAAGGGATTATCGCCGGTGGAAAAGAAGCAATATTTAAAGCTAAGGAAGGCGCAGAAGATTCAAAAGAACTATCAGTTAAAGATTTAAAATCTATAAATTTAACAGAAAAGGATATGATAATAGGATTAGCCGCATCCGGAAGAACTCCTTATGTTATTGGAGGGCTTGAATATGCTAATAGTATTGGAGCAGGAACAGGAAGTATTTCTTGTGTGCAGGATTCAGAAATTTCTAAGATAGCACAATTTCCAATTGAGATATTAGTAGGAGCAGAAGTAATAACAGGTTCAACAAGAATGAAATCAGGAACAGCACAGAAGATGGTTCTTAATATGATTTCAACAGGAGCTATGATTAAATTAGGTAAGGTTTATGGAAATCTTATGATAGATGTGAAAGCTACTAATGCTAAGCTAGTAGAAAGAGCTAAAGGAATAATAATGCAATGTACAGGTGTAGAAAAGGACGTTGCAGAGAGGTTTATGAAGATTACCGATAATGATGTAAGATTATCAATATTTATGATATTATCTGGATTAGATAAGGAAAATAGTATTAGAATATTAAATGAAAATAAAAATAATATAAAGAAGGCGTTAGAAATAATTAATAAAGGGTTGTAGTGTACAATCCTTTTTGTATACGTTATCCAAATGTAAGGAGGTGCCTTTATGTATGCTGTAGGATTAATGTCTGGAACTTCTTTGGATGGTATAGATGCAGCGCTAGTAGAAATTGATGGACAAGGTAAAAACACTAAAGTTAAATTAATAGAATTTATGACTTTATCATTATCTTCAGATGTTAAGGAAGAAATTAAAATGGCTTGTTCCGAGGAAAAGTCATCAGTAGATTTAATATGTAGTCTAAATTTTAAATTAGGCTATTTATTTGCTGATGCAGCAAATAAGGTATGTGAAAAAGCAGGTATGAATATAGAAGAACTTGATTTTATAGCATCACATGGACAAACTATATATCATTTACCTAAAAATAAAGGTAACCTAGTATCTTCTACATTACAAATTGGAGAGCCGGCTGTAATTGCATATGAAACAGGAGTCAAAGTTATTTCTAATTTCAGAGTTATGGATATGGCATCAGGGGGAGAAGGAGCACCATTAGTACCATATAGTGAATATGTTATTTATGGAAATGATGATGAAAATGTAGCTTTACAAAACATTGGGGGAATAGGAAATGTTACAGTTATCCCTAAAGGAGGGAATATAGATAGGGTATTTGCATTTGATACTGGCCCTGGAAATATGATAATAGACGAAGTTTGTTTAAGATTATTCAATTTAGCTTATGATGCAGATGGTAAAATTGCAGCTACCGGTAAGATCCAAGAAGATATGATTGAGGATTTAATGTCTCATCCATATATTTATTCTATTCCTCCAAAAACTACTGGGAGAGAGGATTTTGGTCAGCAATTTGTAGATAAAGTATTAAAAAAATATTCTAAAAGAAATTCGGAAGACATATTATCGACAGTGACAATGTTTACAGCCAAATCTATTGCTGAAAATTATAAAAAATTTATATTAGATAAAATTAAATTAAATAAAGTTGTTATTGGTGGTGGTGGTGCCCATAATAAAACTTTATTAGCATATTTAAGAGAAGAACTACCTAATATAACTATAGTAACTCAGGATGATATAGGACTTTCATCTGATGCAAAAGAAGCTGTAGCTTTTGTTATATTAGGAAATGAGACGTTACATTCAAGTTTTTCTAATGTACCAAGTGCTACTGGAGCTAGAGAAAAAGTTATTCTTGGAAATATAACACCAAGTCCAAGAATTAAAGATTATAAGAGTTGAAAAGATAAAAAATAGTTAGGGGAATTTAAAATGGGAAAATTGGGAATATCGATTTATCAAGAAAAATCAACAGAGCAAGAAATTAAAAATTATATAGATAAGGCAGCAGAAAATGGATTTTCAAGAATATTCTCTTGCCTTTTATCAGTTGAAGAAAGTAAAGAAGTAATAGTTGAAAAGTTTAAAGCTACTAATGAATATGCAAAGTCAAAGGGATTTGAAATTATAGTAGATGTAAGCCCAAAGGTATTTAATGACTTAGGAATTAGCTATAAAGACTTAAGCTTTTTTAAAGAAATAGGTGCTGATGGATTAAGATTAGATATGGGATTCACTGGTTCAGAAGAATCATTAATGACATTTAATCCTGAAGGACTAAAAATTGAAATAAACATGAGTAATAATACTCGTTATATAGATACAATAATGGATTATATGCCAAACAAAGAAAATCTGATAGCTTGTCATAACTTCTATCCTCACAATTATAGTGGATTAAATTTTGAGCATTTTATGAAATGTACAGAAAATTTCACTAAATATGGATTAAGAACTGCAGCATTTATAACAAGTCAAAATAAAGTTACATTTGGACCATGGCCAGTAACAGATGGACTACCAACGTTAGAATTACATAGAAATTTACCAATAGATGTTCAAGCTAAACATCTGATAGCTTTAGGGAATATAAATGATATTATAATTTCTAACTGTTATCCAACAGATGATGAGTTAAATGCTTTAGGATCCATGAGAAAAGATATGGTTACTTTGGATGTTGTAGTAAATGAAAATACTCCGGAAGTAGAAAGAAAGATTCTTTTTGAAGAAATGCATTTTAATAGAGGAGATGTATCAGATAACTTCTTAAGATCTACACAAAGCCGTGTTAAGTATAAAGGACATAACTTTGCTTTATTTAATGCTCCAGAAATAATAAAAAGAGGAGATATAATAATTGAAAGTAGTGAGTATGGTCATTATGCAGGTGAAGTTCAAATAGCTTTAAGTGATATGATTAATAGCGGAAAATCAAATGTAGTTGGACGTGTAAGAGAAGAAGAAATTTTTATTTTAGATTATATTAAGCCATGGCAAAAATTCAGCTTTAAAGAAGCTAAATAAGGAGAGAAATATGTATTTTTTAGGGGTTGATGGTGGAGGTACAAAAACTACCTTTACTCTAATAAATAAAAACGGAGAGATTGTATATTCAACGACTAAAGGAACTTGTCATTTTAATCAAATAGGTTTCGAAAATTTAGAAGTTCTATTAAGAGAAGGATTAAGCGAAATAGTATATGGAGCTAATATTAAAAAGGAAGAAATTAAACATTCATTTTTAGGATTAGCAGGGTACGGTAAAGTTGAAGAAGCTAAACCTAAAATAGGGAATGCTGCAAAAAAAGTTTTTGATGAATTATCTTATACTGTAGATAGTGATATTAGAGTAGCTATAGCAGGTGCACTAAGTGGGAGAGATGGAATTAATATAATTGCAGGAACGGGTTCTATTGGACTTTCTATAAATGGGGATAAAATAAACAGATGTGGAGGCTGGGGAGCTTCTATAGGAGATGAAGGATCAGCTTTTTGGATCGGAAAAAAAGCAATTCAAGCATTTAGTAAAGAGTGTGATGGAAGATTTAAAAAAGGCGCTCTTTATGATATGTTTATGACGGAACTTAAGTTGGAAGATGAGAATAAAATAATTACTTTTTTAAATGATGAAATTAAAAATGATAGAGGAGAAATTGCAAAGCTTGCATATATTTGTTCAGTGGCTGCTTTAAAAGGTGATGAAAATGCTATAAATATATTTAAAGAAGCAGGAGAAGAATTAGCTCAAATTGCAAAAGTTCTTTTAAAAAACTTTAATAAGGACGAAGAAGTTTTACTTTCATATACTGGAGGAGTATTTAAGTCTGGGGAGTTTGTTTTAGAGCCGATAAGAAGTGAATTAAAAGAGTATAACGTAAGGCTTATACCACCAGTGCTACCGCCGCATTTAGGCGCGTGTCTATTAGCTTATATTGAAGGTGGAAGTAGAGATACTGAAACAGTTATTAAGAGAATGAGCCAATACGATAAATAATAAAATAGCCAATTGTTATAATATACCTATAGTAAATGTTTATCTAGTAGAAGATAGATATTAATTACTATAGGTATATTTTTTATTTACTAAGAAGATATATTTACTTAAATTTTGGGGAAGTCTAGCAAAGATAAAATGATAAAGATAATAAGGTTAAGGTATAAAAAAATAGATTAAGTA